>Ga0172371_10005177_pt1 | contig 19439 bp, 18 predicted proteins | sample Lak12m_FD_114543 | JGI IMG/M metagenome (GOLD analysis project Ga0172371, IMG submission 114543) | Freshwater microbial communities from Kabuno Bay, South-Kivu, Congo - kab_022012_12m | ecosystem: Environmental > Aquatic > Freshwater > Lake | place: Democratic Republic of the Congo: South-Kivu... | reverse complement strand
CCGGAGTTTCAATTGGGGCATGATGGGAAAAGACTATGACTGGAAGTTCCGTTTCTAGCTGGCTTTCAAGCCAAGCCAATTCTTCATCTGAAACTCGTCCCAGCGTCTTATATTTACGGGTTCCGGGAGCGAGACTATTCGTATCCAAAGTGATCAATCTGATGCCATCAGTATCCGTGACGGAATGACTTGAGCTTATTCCCAGCGTTTTTTGCACCTCAACTTTCGACATTTTCCTCAAATCATGGTTCCCAATGCAATACAAACGCTGCGCATTTAAGGTTTTGAAAATATTGTTTATAGTCCTCATTTGCTTCCTGATGCTCTTTTTTTCCCGTTCCCCAGCACATAATCGCCTCCCCCCACGACAATATCAGGATGATAATTGAGATTATAATGATTCACGGCCGCGCGCAAATAGGCCTTGGCCTTTCTGGGAAATTTGTGGGTAACTTTTTTTTGATTGCCGTATTCCCAGTCGGTCACAAATCCAATTTTCAGCTTTTCGGCCCTTGCAATCGAGAAACCCAGGCTGAAAATTGCCATTGCCAGACAAATGAATAATAGCGCTTTTTTCATTTTTTTTGCTATAAATCTTCTTTTTTTAACTAGTTCCGGAAAATTCAAAATGACGCTCCCCCAGGCTTTGACAATCATCATCCCCGCCTTTGCCTTGCTATGCCCCTGCAAAAAATCCGTCTCCCGTTTTTTCTTTCTGAAAACATTGGCAACAAGCCGCGAATAGCTCAAAAATCTCCAGAAAAGCGTTTTTGCCATTTTTCCGCATGTATAATTTTTGAAAACTGTGAAAAAATAGTTTCTATGGAGATAATACGCTTTTGCCAAGGACACCCTTCCGGCCGTCCCGCCATGGATATGCCAGACACAGGCTTCCGGGCAATAATACGACTTAAAACCGGCATTCCTGAATCGCCACGCCAAGTCCACGTCTTCATAAAAAGCGAAATAGGCATTGTCAAAATAATTATGCCCCGGAAGCATTGTTTTTTCAAGCGCTTCCCGGGTGAAAAGAGAAGCTGTCCCGTTCGCCCCGAAAATTTCTTTTTCATCTCTGTATTTTTTTTCCTCCCGGCCGTATCCCCGGTTGTGCGCCGTGCCATCGCGGGAGATAGAAATTCCCGCGCAGTCAATCTTTCCTTTTTCGAAAAAATTCATTACTTTGGGCTGGATCGAGCCGGCCTCCGGATACTTTTTGGCACAATCGACTATTTTTTCGAGAAATTTTTCATCAAGCTTCGTGTCATTGTTGAGAACAACCGTGTATTTTATTTTTTCGTCCTCGAGTGCTTTTTTGATTCCCGTGTTGTAGCCAAAACAAAAACCGGTATTCTTTTCAAGTTGAATGATGTCCAGGCTCGGGAACTCGGTTGCTAAGTAATTACCTTTCACAAAATCTACTGAATCATCTTCTGAACCGTTGTCAACAAAAATCACTCTGAAATTCTGGATTGTCTGGCTTTCAATCGAATCGAAACAGTTCTGGAGATATTTCTTTCCGTTCCAATTGACAATAACGATTGCAATATTAACCATACTATAAATATTTTTCCTACAGTATACTGTAATACTGTAGGATTTTGTTATACAACAAATTTCCCAAGATAATCATAATATTCTTTGTTATGGCTGTGTTTTGTGGTATATTCCCGCATTGATTTTTCGCGCGCTTCTTTCCCCGTATTTTTCCGCAAATTTTCGTCCAGGATCAATTTTTCCAGCTTTGCGAACCACTCATCAGGACTGCCGGCTAAGAAACCATCCACTCCTTGATCAATCGCTTCGCGGTAAGTCTGGTTATTCACTGCTACCGACGGAACACCCAAGATGCCGGCTTCAAAAAATTTGAGTTCCGATTTGGCCTCGCAAAACGGATTTCCTGCTTCTAGAGGGATGATATTGATGTCAACTTTTGAAATATTTTCAAAATGCTCCCAACGCGGCGCAAATCGCAATTTTTCAATCTGATCCGCAAATTTTTCCAATTTTTCGCTGATGTTGAGCGGTCCGGCCAATACCAGTTTCACTTGCGGATATTTTTTGAGAATTTGCAGAAGCGCATTTTCGACCGTCGCAAAATCTCTGTCATGCCCTTTCGTCCCCGCAAAATATCCAATTTTTATGTTATTATATTCTGACGAAGGTTGAACCTTCGCCAGAATATTTGCGGCAATTTCAAGATCGTCGAGCGATAGCTTATTTTTCGAAACAAATACATTTTTTCCATAGCTTTCCAAAATTGTTGCGATATACGTCGTCGAAGTCACGCAGATTTTCACGTGCGGATCATTCAAAAATTCTTCTCCCACTTCCCTGTCGTATTGAATTTTTTCCAGCCTGTTCATTTTTCTGTAGTGCTCCGTGTTTTGGCTGTATTTTGCGTCAAAAACCAAATCATCCGTCTCAAAAATTATTTCTTTCCCCAATTTTTTGGCGCTTGCGAAGATTTTTTCAACATTCTTTGTGAAAAGTGGACGGTGGAAAATGAAAATCTTGAATTTTTCGGCATAGCGCGGCAGAAAAGGATTATCCTGGATCGTCACCGAGCATTTGAAGCCGTGCAAGCGCAATTCTTCCGCCTGGTTATGCGCCCGGAACCGCGCGCTGTCCCCGACTCCCGGGGTCACAAACAAAATATCCCCCGGCCGCACCCGGGAAAATTGCGCTAAAAAAGATTTGGCTACCCTCTTTCCGCCGCGAAGAATCCCCTCTTGCTGAAGAGCATTCAGCGCCTTCCCCGTTTTGATTAATAAAGTTTTCATGCAATCGTTGATTTGAACACCTCAAACAATTTTCGCACTTCTTTTTCTTCGCTTAAATTTTCCAGGTCATACTCGACCTTTTCCCGTAATTTGATTTCGGCCATTTTTTCGCCAAGTTCTTCGATATTTTTGAGATATATCCCCTTTCCGCCCAGCCGAGCACGGTTAAATTCGTTTTCAAAACAAATCACTGGCAGTCCGGCCGCCATCAAATTGGCAATTTTTCCGCTTGATTCAGTTGAAACATTCTTAGGATCGATCCCCGCGTCCGCCAGAGCGAGATAATAAGGCAGAGAAAAATACGGAATTCTTCCGGCAAAATATATTGAATTTTCCAGCCTGTTTTCAGAAATATTTTTTTTATACCTTTCCTCATCTTCCCCAAATCCGCCAAGAAGCAACTTCCAACCACTTTTTTTAAGATCCGATCCTGAAAATGACTTTAGCAGATCTCCGACTCCCTTATTATCGCTCAATCCGCCGATATAGACCAGCAGGCGGCCATTATTCCCTTTCCATACTTTTATTTTCTCTATTTTTCTGCGATCTTCTTTTGACAATTCTATTGGATTTTGAAACAAATCAAGGTCAATTCCGTCCCGGACAATTGTAGAGGCTAAACCTCTATAGTTAAATTTCACGTTTTCACTGCTCACCACAATTCTATCCGCCCATCGATCGACAATTTTCGCCATCAAGACAAAAAACTTTCGAGCTAGCGAATTTTTTCGGTTGTAGCTCTGGAACTCTTCGTTCAGATTCCCCTGAAGATCAAAAACAATCGGAATATTTCCTCGAAAAGCCAGCTTCTTTGCTAAATATCCGATCGCTAAACCCTCATAAAGATGCGCATGGATCGCATCCGGCTGAAATCTCATAATCCCCCGCCGAACCAATAAAAGAAGCTTCCAGTCCAGCCAAATTTTTCCCCATGAAAATCCAGGAGATGTTTTTTTGTAGCCTCGCGACCCCTTAATTCGCGCAATGGCAATCCCGGAAACATCTTCACCGATATGATAAGTTGAAAGGCGCACCTCGGCGCCCAGTTTTTTCAAATATTTCGCTTCGTTCAAAATCCGCATATGAGCCCCCCGGTCGGAAAAAAAGGGCGTCGCGGCTATGGTCAATATCTTCAATTTTCTAAAATTTGTTTAATTTTATAATTCATCTTCCCCTGCGATTTATAGTAGTTTTTGATGGCGATGTCGGCCAACAGACCGAAAATAAAAAGTTGGACTCCCATCAGAACGAAAAATACGGCAATGAGAGGCCATATTTTGTCTGACATGGGGACGTCATAGAAAACTCGCGCAACAATAAGCGCTGTCCCCGAAAGCATTCCCAGGAAAAATATCCCCAGTCCTCCCGCTCCAAAAAGATGCAAAGGCCGGTTGGCGTATTTCTTCCAAAACCAGACCGAAATCATGTCAACTATCCCTTTCACCCCCCGTTTCCAGCTGTATTTTGTCACTCCGTGGCGGCGCGGATAGTGCGCAACTGGAATTTCGGCTACCCGAAATCCCTGAACCTTGAGAAGGGCCGGAATAAAGCGATGCATTTCTCCATAGAGATCCAAATCGTCAAAACATTCCCGCTTGTAGGCTTTGAGGCTGCAGCCGGAGTCATGAATTCCGTCGTTGATGAGAAATTTTCGAACTATATTGGCCGCGCGAGAAGAAAAATTTTTCATGAAAGAGTCCTGCCGGTTTTTCCGCCAGCCGGAAACAACGTCATAACCTTCGTCCATTTTTTCCAGAAGTCGCCGGATGTCTGCCGGATCATTCTGAAGATCACCGTCCATCGTGATGATGATTTCTCCTGATGAATTTTTGATTCCCGCGTCAAAAGCGGCTGTTTGCCCGAAATTTTTGCGAAACGTGATAAGTTTCAGCGGGTTCAATTTCCGACAATTTTCATTTGTGCTGTCCGTGCTTCCATCATCAACAAAAATAATTTCGAAAGGCCTCCCGAGCGCCCGGCAAGCCCCGACGATTTTCCGCTGAAGTTCTTGAACATTTCCCTCTTCATTATAAAGCGGCGCGATAATGGATACATAAGGTTTCCGACTGGATGCATTCATATATTTATGTTAACGTAATGTTAGAATTTTAGCAAAAAATGTTGATGAAAAATTGAGGGGCAAGGGCGCCTTTAGCGCTCTGCCCCATGCACTTATTCCGATCGAGCCTGAATTTCTTCACGCTTGCGGATTGTTTCCAGCGTAGCGCCAATCAGCAGGGCATCCGTACTCAAGGCCCTGGCAATTTCTCCAGAAACTACCGGAAGGGAATATCGCCTCAAAACCACCTTTTCCCTGAAAGCGGGATTGGCACGGCACACCAATCCCAGCTGGTCGTCATCTTCGAAAAAAAGATGCACCTGCAACTCCCACGAGACGGAATAGGGGATGTAGGCATTGACCAGAACTGATGGGTAGATGTCCAAATTCCCCCAAATTCCCCTGCCGGAAGCGTCCCGATAGAGCTCAACCGTGAAGTTTCTCCGGGTAAGCTCACAACAAATGTCTTCAAGGACTTTTTCCGGATTTTCTCCGGAAAATGCATTAGCCAGAAAATTCTTCAAACTCTTTAAAGAATATTTTACTTTCATTGTCCGACCCGCCTCCCGTATTTTTTTGTTAATTTTGAAGCTTTATTCTATAACATTACTATCCTTTTGTCAATAACAATATTATGGAGCGTCAATCTGCCGAAAAAAAAAGGAAGTTCAAGCTATTTCTTGTCGTGATCGCCATCTCTCTGTCCATTTCATTCATAACTTGCTATTTTTCAACCCCAACCGTTTTTGGCGGACGGGACCAGGGCGCCATTGCCACCGCCGCCATCAACCTCGCGCGGCACAAGTCTTTCTCTTTTTCCGCTCCGGCTTCGGCCGATCTTTTCCAAAAATACGGCCCCGGAAAAGCTCTCAATTTCCCGGGTTTCGATTATAAAAAAGACGGAGAGCTAATCTCCCGCTTCCCCAAAGCCTATATCGCCTACCTGGCCGCCTTCTATGCTGCCGCCGGCCTCAAGGGTATCCAGTATGCTAATCTTCTTCCCTTGGCCTTTTTTTTGATATTTTTCTGGCTGACGCTCCGCCGTTTTTTTTCCGAAAAAATATCTTTTTTGGGCTTTCTCATTGCCGCGACTTTTTTCCCTTTCCTTTGGTTTGCCAAGTTTGCCCTCACGGAAATTTTCATGCTTTTTTTGGTCTGGACTGGATTATTCTTTTTGTTGAAATTTCGGGAGAAGGCCTCGGGTTCGCCTGATCTGAACTCTTTGTATGTTTCCCTGGCTTTTTTTTCTTTATCCGCTCTCACCCGAATTGAAGGCATTTTTTTCTTCCTCTTGGCGGTGGCCTACGCGTATCGGCTGCAAAAGAAAAAAATGCTCCCGGCATCGAAAAAAATCAACCGATTTCTCTTGGGTTTCACCTTGATTTTGTTCGCTGTTTATTTATTTTTCAATTATCCGGTCGTTCTTGATAGCCTCAAAAACCTCGCCAAAGCTTTTTTGCCCAATTCCACCAAAGACTCTGCCCCGTCAGTAGCTTTGTATCCATATCTTGCGCGCATTTTTTTCAATTATAATATTCTGGCCTATTTTGTCCTCGGATTTTCCGGAATCTTCTGGCTGATCGGAAATTTCAAAAAAAAATGGGCAAATGCTGAATATTTGCCCTTCCTGATTTTCTTTCCGGCCTTTTTTTACGTCATCACACCCCAAATTTCGCTCGATGATCCCTGGCTTTTGCGGCGTTATGTTTTTGCCGTTTTCCCGGTACTGGTCTTTTATTCTATATATTTTTTGAACCGGTTTTTTTATCACAAAATATTTTTGTCAATCACACTGATCGCCCTCATCGCCGCCAACAGCGCCGTAAGCTGGCACTTTCTCACTCTTTCGGAAAACAAAGAGTTCCTGCCGCAAATTGAAAAAATTTCCCAAAAATTTGGGCCGGATGATCTTGTCCTTGTCGACCGCCTGGCATCCGGTTCCGGCTGGTCATTGATTTCCGAGCCAATGGCTTCCATTTTCGGAAAAAATGCGGTATATTTTTTCAACACGGATGATTTGAAATTTATCGACCGTGCAAAATACAAAAATATATATTTGGCTGTTCCGGCAGAAGATGGCGAAAATTGGTACACAAATATCGAAAAGCTGCCCGCTGGATTTTCGATTATCACCAACAATTTCCTTGAGCCATCTGAAAAAAAATTTGGTTTGGCCGTCAACACGGAATATAAAGGAGCGATTATTTTTTGGAAAGTAAAATAAGAAGTAAAGTTCAGGTTTTTCCTGAAGCTTTACTTTGGATAAATATTATGAAAATTTTGGTGACGGGTGGCGCGGGCTTCATTGGATCACATCTGGTTGATGCCTTGATTGCCAAAAAGCATCGGGTTTTTGTCATTGACAATCTGTCCGATGGATTCAAAAAAAACATCCACCCGAAAGCGAAGTTTGTGAAGGCCGATCTCACCGACCACAAAAAGATCGAAAATATATTGAAATATGAAAAGCCGGAAATTGTTTTTCATCTGGCGGCGCAAATTGATGTCCGAAAATCAGTCGCCGATCCAGTTTTTGACGCGAAGAGCAATATTTTAGCCAGTATAAATCTGATCAAACTGGCCCATCAATACAAAATCAAGAAATTTATATTTTCTTCAACGGGCGGTGCCATCTATGGCGACACAAAAAACCGGCCCACATCTGAATTGGAACCTGAATGGCCTCTTTCTCCTTACGGCATCGCCAAATTGACAATCGATAAGTTTCTTTTTTACTATCGGGAAATTCATGGGCTTAATTTTGTATCCCTGCGCTACGGTAATGTCTACGGTCCGCGGCAAAATCCACACGGCGAGGCCGGCGTCGTGGCGATTTTTCTCAACAAAATGCTCAAAGGTGATCAGCCAACTGTCAACGGGGATGGAAAACAGACTCGCGATTATGTTTTCGCCGGTGATGTCGTGAACGCTAATCTTCTAGCCCTTCAAAATTTCAAAAAATGCGGAATATACAACGTTGGAACCGGAAAAGAAACGGATGTCAATCAATTGTTTCGGGAAATCAACAAACATTTCGGAGAAGCGTTTAGAGAAGCGCACGGACCGGCAAAAATTGGCGAACAAAAAACCAGTTGTTTGAGTTATGCCAGAATAAAAAGAGATTTTGGATGGAGACCCAAAACCGATTTCGAGACAGGAATCAAAAAAACTTTTGAATGGTTCAAAATGGGTGTCTAATCTGCAAAACTAGGAAACAAATACCATGCGGGGAAAAATCGGAAATTTGAAAAATCTGCTTGGCCAGCTCGAAAAAGACGCTGTTTTTCTCAATAATTTGAATTGTGCCAAACGAACCATCGCCAAATCACTCGATAACAAGGGTAAATTGATGGTTTGCGGCAATGGAGGAAGCGCGACGCAAGCTTCGCACATGGTCGGCGAATTTGTCGGGCGCTTCGCTTTCGATCGGCCGGCTTTGCCGGCGATATCTTTATACGATTTAGCGGCAACCACCGCCATTGGAAATGATTACGGCTACGATGACATCTTTTCCCGTTTTGTTGACAGCCTGGGAGAAAAAAAAGATGTGTTGTTTTCTATCAGCACCAGTGGAAATTCAGGAAATTGCCTAAAAGCCATGGAATCTGCTAAAAAGAAAAGAGCCGCGAATATCGCCCTTCTCGGCCGCGACGGCGGAAAAATGAAAGATTTGGCCGATACTGCCATTGTTGTCCCCTCGCACGATACTCCCCTGGTTCAGGAAATTCACTTGATGGCCATCCACTGGATTTGCAGAGAAATTGAGAAACATTTCTTTAAGAATACTAAGAAATAATCCCACACCAGTATACTAGTATACTGGTGTAAAAAAATTATGATTACTGCCGAACGAACCAAGGAAATTTTATCCAACGCTAAAGGGAAGCCTGTTCTCGCTTGCGGCGACGTGATGCTCGACGCCTATCTCACCGGACCGGCAAAAAGGTTTTCCCAGGAAGCGCCGGTTCCCGTGATTGCAGTCGAGGATGAGCAGTTTTTTCCGGGCGGCGCCGGGAACGCCGCGAGTTGCATGGCCGCAATCGGCCTCACTCCGCACCTCGTGGGAGTCATCGGCGAAAAAGGCCGCATAAAATACGCGCAGGTGATGGAGGAAGAATACAAAAAATGCGGAATCATCACCCATTTCAGCATGGATCCTAGCCGCAAGACTACTCTCAAGTTGAGGGTGAAGGCGATCAAAACCACTACCCAGCACGTCGCGCGGGTGGATATGGAAGATACTTTTCCCCTGGACAAAGAGAAGGAAAATGAAATATCCGCTTATCTTCAGAGCCTGGCCGGGGAAATCAAACCGGCTGTCATTTCAATTCATGACTATGCGAAGGGATTCCTGACAGAAAAAGTTTTCCGGAAAATAATCGACATTTCCAGCCGGCAAAATATTCCTGTCTTTGCCGATCTCAAGCAGAATACTTTTGTGAAATACAAAAATCTCATCAAAAATCCCGAATTATTTTTCCTGAAACCCAATCGGGTCGAATCCGTCGAAACAGCCAAAAAATTGAACGGCTTTGACAAAGACGGCACCTCGGACAAAGAAATCATGGAAATTGCCGGCATCATTCAAAAAAACACTCCAATAAATATTTTTATCACCAGAGGAAAAAAAGGAGCGGTATATTTTGAGGCCGGAAAAAAACCATATTTTGTCCGCCCCGAGGAAGTGGAAGAGCAATTTGATATTGCCGGCGCCGGGGACACCGCGGCCGCATTGCTCATCGCCTCGCACCTCGGCGGGGCAACCATGCCCGAAGCGCTGGAAATTGCCGTCGCCGCTTCACAAGTCGCCATCCGAAAATTCGGGACATCGGTAGTGACAGAGGAGGAGCTTTTAAACTGGATCGAAAAGTAAACATTATTAGGGAAACCCTAACATTGAATGTTGGATAAACTATGAAAAAAATTATCTTCCTCGACCGCGACGGAGTTATCAATGTGGATAAAGATTATGTCTATAAGATTGAAGATTTTGAATTTGAAAAAAATGTGATTCCAGCTATGCATCTTTTGGGGGATAGCGGTTTCGAGTTTATTATCGTGACAAACCAGTCCGGAATCGGCCGGGGATATTATACTGAAGAAGATTACCAAAAATTCAACCGTCATGTCGTCTCGGAACTCAAAAGAAACGGGATTGACATTTTGAAATCATATCATTCCCCTTTTCATCCGGAAGGAATCGGAGATTATAAAAAAGCTTCCCGCTGCCGGAAACCGGAACCGGGAATGTTGGAGCAAGCCGAGAAAGATTTTGATATTAATAACTCAAAGTCATGGATTATTGGCGACAAATGGGCCGACGTGAAATGCGGAAAGAATTTCGGCATCCAAGCGGTGCTCGTCCTGCGCGGGAAAGCCGGCTCGGACGAAAAGCACAAAACTGACGTTGATTATGTGGCAAACGACCTGCTCGACGCGGCAAAGTTTATTATACAGAATAATTCAAACTAAAGATTAGTATATTCGTATATTATTCGTAATTCGTGAAGTATTATGAATCACAAGGAAAAAATAAAATCTCTCATCGAAATTGTCAAAATTGCCGAAGAGGCAAAAAAGAAAGGCCAAAAAATCGTGACGACGAACGGCTCTTTTGATTTGATGCATGCCGGACACATCGATCTCCTCCAAAAAGCTAAAGGCAAAGGCGATATTTTGATCGTCGGCGTGAACAGCGACCAATCCGTGAAAGCCTACAAGAAAAAGCCGGGGCGGCCTATTATTCCCGACAAATACCGGGCGGAACTCCTGGCGGCCATCATGTATGTCGATTATGTCTTCGTTTTCGATGACCTGATCCCCAATCCCTGGCTGGAAAAAATCCGCCCCGATGTCCATGCCAACAGCGCCGAATACGGAGCGAAATGCGTCGAAACGGAAGTTCTCGATCAATATGGCGGCGAACTTTTCCTTGTCCCAAAAGAAGACATTCCTCTTTCGACTTCTTTAATTGAGAAAAAAATAAAGGGAGAAAAATAAAAGATGTCATTTATCTCCATATGGAAAAAAATGACATCTTTTTCAAAGTTCGTGAAATTTGTTTGGGATTAATTTATTTTTATCTTGGATATTTTTCGGCCAGCCTCTTGAATTTCTCAATCACGTTTTCCGGCTTGATAATGAGCCGGCAGGGGTCTTTTTTCCAGCGGACAGCGAGATCTTTGCAGCCCTCGTCCCAGCAAGGGTAGCATTTGAGGCTCGCGGAAGGAGCAGGAGCCAGCACTTCGTATTTTTCGTACAAGTTGAGGCGTGATTCCGGCGTCATCCCGCCGGTGAAAATAGCCAGAAACGGAATACCGGCGAGCGCCGCGATATGGGTCGCGCTGGTGTCGGTTGAAATCACATATTTTCCGAGCTTTACGACTTCAATGTATTCAGCGATGGTTTTCGTTTTGCCGACTAAATTGATGGCCTTTTTTCCCGAGAAATACCGGCTGTTTTTCGTCCCGGTGATAATCGGAGTGAATCCCATTTCAGAAACCGCTTTCAAAAGCTCCGGATAATACGGCTCCCACCAGCTGCGGGCGGGATTCGACGCAATGAGATTGAAAACGACGAAACCCTGTCCGCCCCGGGCGGAGCTTTTCATATCTATTCCCAAACCTCTCAACAATTCATCCACTCTCTTTTTTGCCTCCGGATATTCCGGCATTGGAACAAGTTCAAATTTTTCGTCCAAGCCCATTCGGCGGGAATATATGAAATGGCGGTTTATTTTGTTGTCGTCTTTCACATTGCCCCAAATCGGCCCAAAACTCATTTCGAGATCAATGAAGTTATATATTTTCGCTCCTTCGGCCGTCGGGACCGGAAGCGGAGAATATTTTTTTCCGTTGGGAATCGGGATAAATTCGTCAAATATGCCAAAACCCTTCATCATTTCGATATTCCTTTCATAGGTCGCCAAAAGCAGTTTTTTGTCGGCATTCTTTTCGCGCAGATGCTTGAAAGCGCTCACTCCCATCAGAAGGTCTCCGATTCCGTCATCGCGAATGACGGTGATGGAATTTTTATATTCTTCAGGATTAAACTCAATTCTTTGCCGGCCGCTTTCGATAATTTTTTTGATCGAATTTCCCCAGCGATTCTTCAGCAATTTTCTGTCCGCCTCCCCTTTCCGGAAGTCGCGCGAAGAGCACTCCAGGTGATATATTTCACACTCGGGATTATACAAAATTTTAAATCCCGCCTCGCTCAAGCGCAAACAGAAATCAGTGTCCTGGCATTCTTCATGAAAATCCTCGCTTAATTGGAACCGGTCAAAAACATCATGGCGCAACGCCACGCAGGCAAAAGTCACTCCGGGCACACAGGCCGTAAAATTGGCTTCTGGAAAATCCCGGGACTCTTTTCGAAAAACGTGAATGGCATCGCCATTTTCTTTGAATTCCATTCCGGCGTGCTGGATCGTCCCGTTTTTATAAAGTAATTTCGCTCCGACAATTCCGATGCGCTTGTCTTGAAGCGGAGCAACCAGCGCATCAATCCAATTCCCTTTCTCAACCGTGTCATTATTGAGAAGAATTATATATTCTCCGCGCGCGTGGTTTGCAACAAGCTTGTTATAGTTTTTTGAAAAAAAATAATGCCGGAATTTTACGACTTTGAGATTTTTCCACTTTTTTTTCGCTGCCCGATAGAATTTCCAGATCTTCCATTGCCGGCTTCCGGTGTCACCGATCAGAATTTCAACGTCATATTTTTGGCTTAAATTGGCCTCAATTGACTCAAGGCAGGGCTCGATCAATTCCAAGTGGTCCTTGGAAAGAACGGCAATGGTCACCAGGTTTTCCTGATAATCGTTCGCCGCCGGATAACCACCTTTCCATTCCCCTTTTCTCTTTTTGAAATGCCGCCTCACGGCAAAAACGGCACCGGAAAAACCGCCAAATTTGAATTCATCCCATGCCAAACGCCCCAATCCCCAATATTTTTGGAAAAATCTTTTTGTTCGGGCTTTTAGATAAGCAAAATTCATGATATTATTGACAGAGTCAGGCTAAAACTTCATAAATATAGTAGTTCAGTTTTTCATTTATAACAAGACTCTGCGCCTTTCGACTGAACTACTTTTCATTGATTATACAGCCGACAGAAAATTTTCAAACCATGCAACAAAGAAAAAAGGCGCATTTTCAGGGCAAGGAGCCGCCGCTTGAGCAATTACTCCGCTTTTTGCGCTTCAAAAAAATCATCAATCATATTCCTCCCGGCTCATATGTTTTGGATTTGGGATGCGGCTATGAAGGAATGCTGCTCGAGAAAATAAGCCAGTCCATTTCGAGCGGAACCGGCCTTGATATAGCCGTCAAGCAGGATCATGCGCATTCGAAAATAAGACTCGTCCCTCACGACTTGAACAGCCCGATTCCGTCCCCCGATGGCACTTTTGACGCCGCAATATCGCTGGCCAACCTGGAGCACCTTGAGCGGACCAATTTTATGTTCAAAGAAATTTTTCGCGTTTTGAGGCCCGGAGGCAAACTGCTGCTGACCGCGCCGTCTCCATTGGGCCGGCCCGTATTGGAATTTTTGTCTTTCGTTGGCGCGATAAGCCGCCAGGAAATCAAAGACCATAAAAAATATTTCAACAAAAAAATGCTCACGGATTATTGCCAGAAGGCCGGTTTTTCTTCCTGTCAGCACGAGTATTTCCAGTTCGGGATGAACAATTTCCTGCAAGCGAACAAATAGCCTCAAAAAATTCACATGCCTATGAAAAATATGTCCAAAAATATTCTGGTGACGGGTGGTACCGGGTTCATCGGCTCGCATCTTTGCCGATATTATCTCGAAAAAAAACAGCGTGTGATTTGCGTTGATAACTTGTCCACCGGCCGGAGGGAAAATATTGCCGACATGAAAAAAAATCCAAATTTCCGGTTTATCCAGCATGACATCGCCAAACCGCTCGATGTCAGCGAAAAAATCGACCGGATTTTCAATTTCGCCTGCCCGGCCTCTCCGCCCCGCTACCAAAAAGATCCTGTTTTCACTTTCAAAACTTCCGTGATCGGGTCGCTCAATATGCTGGAACTGGCCCAAAAAAACAACGCCCGCATTTTGCAGGCTTCCACCTCCGAAGTTTACGGCGATCCGCTCGTTCACCCGCAACCGGAAAGCTACTGGGGAAACGTCAATCCGATCGGTGTTCGTTCCTGCTATGACGAAGGGAAGCGCGCCGCCGAAACGCTTTTTTTTGATTATTTCCGAAAATACGGAACCGATATCCGTGTGATCCGCATTTTCAATACCTACGGACCGAATATGGACCCGGATGACGGCCGGGTGGTTTCCAATTTCATCACCCAGGCTCTGCACAATGAAGATTTGACCATCTACGGCGACGGATCGCAGACCAGAAGTTTCCAATATATTGACGACCTCGTTGAGGGCATCCTCAAAATGATAGAAAACGAAAATGATTTTCCCGGTCCGGTGAATTTGGGAAATCCGGATGAATTCAGCGTCAAGGAATTGGCCGAAAAAATCATCCAGATGCTTCCCGAAAGCAAAAGCAAAATTGTTTATCGGGATTTGCCCAAAGATGATCCCAGACAAAGAAAACCAGACATAACCCTCGCGAAAGAACAATTAAACTGGGAACCAAAAGTGAAACTGGAAGAAGGCCTAAAGAAAACTATTGATTATTTCAGAGAAATCCTAAAGCAGAGAAATCCTAAAGCTAAACTTTAGGAAATTTCCTAAAGTTTAGCTTTAGGACAAACAAAAGCTTCGTATATTCGTATTAGATTCGTAATTCGTAAAGACTTCACGGTCTTCCCATACTCACGTATTCAAATCCCAATTTTCTCACCGCTTTGGGGTCGTAGACGTTCCTTCCGTCCACAATTTTCGGGACCAGCATTTTTGCTTTCACTTTTTTGAGATCGGCTTTTTTGAATTCGTCCCATTCGGTGATGATGAGCAAAGCTTCCGCCCCTTCGGCCGCCGAATACATATCACGGCAGTGCTTCACTTGGCTGCCGAATATTTTTTTGACGTCCGCCACCGGATCAAAAACGTTCACTCGCGCCCCTTCCTTGAGGAGCCACTGGATCACATCAATCGCCGGCGCTTCGCGGGTGTCGTCGGTTTCCGGCTTGAAAGCCAGACCCCAAACGGCGACCTTTTTGTTTTTGAGGGTGAACAAGGTGATTTCATCCACTTTCTGGCAAAACCATTTTCTCTGGTCGGCATTGATGCCGATCACCGCGTCAAAAATTGAAGTGTCCAGGCGATGATGGTCGGAAATGGCGCGAATGCTCTTGGTGTCTTTCGGGAAGCATGATCCGCCGTATCCGATTCCGGCTTTCAAAAACTGCGGCCCGATGCGCTTGTCCATTCCCACGCCTTCCATCACTTTTTCAATATCCGCTCCGGTGACATCGCAAACGCGGGAAAGCATATTCGTCGCTGAAACGCGAAGCGCCAGCATGAAATTCGCCGCCAGTTTGATCATTTCGGCGCTCCGGGCATTGGTGACAATTTTGGGGCAATCAATTTTTTCATACAGTTTTAGAAGCGCCTCTTGCGCTTTCTTGTCTCCCCCAATGATGATCCGGTCCGGGTTCATGAAGTCGGAGACGGCGTTCCCTTCCCGCAGTGTTTCCGGGTTCGATCCGACATGGAAACGGGTTTTCCCGCCGCTATAGATGGCCAATGACTGCCTGATTTGGACGGCCGTCCCGATCGGAACTGTCGATTTTCCCACCACCACGAAATCCTTTCTGGTGCAATTCTCGGCAATGTGTCTCGCGGTTTCTCCCACATAGAAAAGATCCGCCCGGCCGTCAGCTTCCCTTTCGGGAGTGCCCACGGCGATCATGGCCAAATCAAACTTATTGATATTCTTGTCGATTCCAACCTGGAACGCGATTCGGCCGGCCTTGATATTTTTTTGTATGATATCTGACAGGCCCGGCTCATAAATGGGACATTCCCCTTTTTTGAGCTTCCCGATTTTTTCCGCATCGATATCCGCTCCGCAAACCTGGTGCCCCAGCTCCGCCAGGCAAGCGGCTGTCACGAGACCCACATAACCCACTCCCACGATAAACACTTTCATATGCTTTTTTCAAAAATTATTTCTTTCCCATACTAAATCAAAGGCTTGAAAAAATCAACCGACAGGTGTAAAATAATATGCAGTTGATATTATGAACAATTTCAGAAAAATCAGCATCGTTATTCCGGTTTATAACGAGGAGAAAACCCTTGAAAAAATCATTTCTGCTGTTGAAAAAGCGGATACTTTTCATCTGGAAAAAGAAATTATCCTCGTGAATGACTGCTCGCGCGACAAATCCGCTGAAATACTCAAAAAATATGAAGGGAAGTACAAGGTTCTTCATCACAAAACTAACCTGGGCAAAGGAGCGGCACTCAAAACCGGCTTTCAAAACGCGACCGGAGATATTGTTTTGATTCAGGACGCAGACCTTGAATACGATCCAAATGAATATGTTAATATACTCAAACCAATAATCGATGGCAAAGCGGATGTTGTTTTTGGATCGAGATTTTCCGGGGCTGGGCCGCACCGAGTGCTCTACTATTGGCACTATCTTGGAAACAAAATGCTGACACGCCTTTCAAATATGCTGACAAATCTCAATCTTTCCGACATGGAAACTTGCTACAAAGCTTTCACGAGAGAAGTTTTAGAACAGATACATCCCAAACTCAAGTCGAAAAGATTCGGAATCGAGCCGGAACTCACCGCCCGCGTGGCAAAACTCGCCAAGCGCGACAGCTGCCGCATTTATGAAATCGGAATTTCCTATTCAGGCCGCACGTATGCCGAAGGCAAAAAAATCGGCTGGAAAGACGGAATTGAGGCCATTTGGTGCATTGTGAAGTATAATTTATTTTCGTAAATATAATAATTTATGACTTATTTATTTCTCGTCATAAACATAATTTTGATGTCCGTCGGCCAGCTTTTTTTCAAGCAGGCGGCGATTTTTGTGAATGGCCATGAAAAACTGAATGTCGTGACGCGCTATCTTTTCAATCCCTGGTTCTATGCCGCTATTTTCTTTTTCGCGACCGCCACTTTCACCTGGGTGCAGATTCTCACTAAAATGAAAATTTCAGTCGCCTATCCGATTTTGAGCATTTCCTATATTTTGACGGCGATCGGGGCCTATTATTTTTTCGGCGAAAAATTGACCCCGATCAATATTGCCGGCGTTTTCATCATTATGCTCGGCGTTTCGCTGATTTCGGTGAAATAAACAATTCTGATCGGCAAAAAAATATTCGCACACAGAACCTTGCTTAAGGGTTTTTTTATTTGCGGAAACTTGACTTTTTGATCACATTTATATATATTAAAATGTCTAAATAGACGCCGGAAAGTGGTTTATTTAAGCCGCTTTAACCTTAAAAAAGAGGGGAACAGCCGTGCGGAAACTGGTTTTGGGCGATTGGCCCACCCTGATGGGAACCTCGGAAAAGCCCTCGAAAATCGAGTGGCTGATGGAAAATGGCGGGAAAAGCATCGACGGAGTCCAAATCATCAGTTTGGCCTCCGATATGCTCCCTAAGAACCTCCTCAACTACCACGAGAAACTCTTGGCTCTCGTGGAGAAATTCCCGTTCCTGGAACGCGTTTCCGTGGCGCTCCTTTGCTGGCCGCTGGTGAAAGACGACGGCGGCCGTGGAGGAGTCGCTGCCAGCACTTTCCTGTCCGCAGACCTGTTTTTCTATGCCTTGGGCGTTTGCCGGGCTCTCCAGAAAGTCCATGACCAAACCGGAATCCAGGTGGATATTTCTTACCACCCCATGCTGACTTGGCCATCATCAGATGCCGGCAGCATCGACGATGCCATTTGGCATCAGTGGATGCTCTGGGAATGGGAAACCAAGGGACGGGATATTTTTAGTCAATTCCTGTCTAGGTACACCCATAATTCAGTCGGGGTGAATATTGAGAATGAGCCCGTCACCTCGGATCAGTATGGTAACCTTACCCATACCGGGAACCGGTTGTTTACCGAACAGATCTTCGGCCTATTCCGCACCTGGGGAGTGACGGCGGATCTCCAGCACTGTGGCATGATGTTGCAGTGCCTGGAAAAGAAATTACACTTGAATTTCCCGCCTTTCCAAGTGAGCGGATCGCTGAACCCAAACCAATGGAGCTGGCCGGCTCAATTCCGGGCCCTCCACGATGTGACTGGCGACATTACCTTCCACGTCGCCCAGGTGGAGGATCCCCTCCGGCACATCACCCCGCCGATTCGCTGGGATGATCCGATAATGGACTGGCCCCTCATTCTCCGGCTCATGCAGGAGCTGGACGAGGACAAGGGCGGAGAGGTCTGGTACGCCGTCGAAATCGACGGCGGGCATCTCTATCCCCAAGGATACCAGCACGACCTGGACGCTCTCCTGCACCTGCAGGAATATTTTGGGAAATAACACCGGCAGCAACCGGATTTACAGGGGTCGCCCTTAAAGCGACCCCTCTTTTTTTTATTTCAAGCCCCAAAGCTTGATTTTTTTTGGGCAAAAGAGATATACTATAAAATACAGCATCAGGAGGCTGTATTTCTTTTGGAAAATAATAATAAACCCCAAAAATGGTAAAAATATGAAAAAAAGAGTTTTGATTACGGGCTCCGGAGGGCTCATCGGTTCCGAATCGGTGCGGTTTTTCGCCGAGAAAGGTTTTCTGGTCGTGGGAATTGACAACGACATGCGCAGCTATTTTTTCGGCGCGGAAGCTAGCACCAAATGGAACAACAACCTGCTCAAGGAAAAATATTCGAACTTCATCCCGATTGACCTCGACATTCGCAACGAAAAAACCATTGACCGGATTTTTGAGGAAATCAAATTCGACCTCATCATCCACACCGCCGCCCAGCCTTCCCACGACTGGGCCGCCAAAGAACCAATCACTGATTTCACAGTGAATGCCAACGGGACTTTGAATCTTTTGGAAGCCTTCCGAAAACACGCGCCTGATGCCGTTTTTATCTTCACTTCAACCAACAAAGTCTACGGCGACAAACCCAACGAACTGCCGCTCGTGGAACTCGAAAAAAGATGGGAAATTGAAAAAGGACACCCCTATTGGAACGGCATTGACGAGTTTATGTCAATTGACCAGTCCAAGCACAGCGTTTTCGGCGCCTCCAAAGTGGCCGCCGACATCATGGTTCAGGAATACGGCCGCTACTTCAAGCTGAACACCGGGACTTTCCGGGGCGGATGCCTCACCGGACCCCAACACAGCGGAGCCCAGCTGCACGGCTTTCTGGCTTATCTTGCCAAATGCGTCGCCACCGGGCAAAAATACACTATTTTCGGCTACAAAGGAAAACAAGTCCGCGACAACATCCATAGCTTTGACCTCGTCAATATGTTCTGGCATTTCTTCCAGAATCCCCGCCCGGGCGAAGTCTATAACGCCGGTGGCGCGCGGCACTCGAATATTTCCATGCTCGAAGCCATCGAAAAGCTGGAAAATATCCTTGGAAAAAAAGCCATCACGGAGTATAATGAAACCAACCGCATTGGCGACCATATCTGGTACGTGAGCGACGTTTCGAAATTCAAAAAACATT
>Ga0172371_10005176_pt1 | contig 19443 bp, 17 predicted proteins | sample Lak12m_FD_114543 | JGI IMG/M metagenome (GOLD analysis project Ga0172371, IMG submission 114543) | Freshwater microbial communities from Kabuno Bay, South-Kivu, Congo - kab_022012_12m | ecosystem: Environmental > Aquatic > Freshwater > Lake | place: Democratic Republic of the Congo: South-Kivu... | reverse complement strand
GAACGTTTTCCCACGTAAAAGCAAAAGTCAATATCCACCGGGGACTCAAACTTCACAGAAAGACAAAACTTATTCAAGAACTCTTACGGAGAAAATAGCCACACAAATTTCCCATTAAACCGAAAACCATCAAGGTTCGGGCGGGCAAGGTGTCCCGTCATCTGACGGGACGAGCCCGAACCGAAGCCTGAGCGAGGCATTTCTCGCTGGGAAATGCGAGCGTGTTTTCGTACAGAATCTGCCTCCCAAAGTAGAAAATGTTACTGGACTTCTACGTTGATTCTTCTCTCCAGCACCGGCATATGGCCGAGCAAATTGGGCCAAATATTCAAAGAAAAACTTTCAACATCGCTGCGCCCTTTAAGATAACTCTCCGCCTCCGATTTTTTTTTGGCCAGGACCGCCTTTCTCACTTCGTTGGGGTCAACCGAACTGATTAACTGATAATCCACATTGGCGCTGATTTCCGCCTTGTTTTCCAAAGGCTGGGGATCAGTCAGGGTGTAATTGTTGACTTTCACCGTGCCATTTTTGTTTTCCCGGTCGCTTTCAACCAAGTCTTTGGCCAATTTTTTCAGGTCGTCCTGGGAAAAAGCCAGGGCAAAAAAGGTGACTGCCGCTTGGGCATTGAACGAATCGCCTTCCTGACCGGCTTTTTTGTCGCTGGTGAAGGCCACGTCTTCGGTCACCAAATCTTCGGACCGGACCGTCTGGGCCGTATCCGCCGGGAAGTTATTCTTGATCTGATCCGGACTGTTTTGCTTGGCCAAGTCAACCAACTCATTCTTGGCCCGATCCAGATCATCTTGGGAAACCATTTTTGCGGTGCGGCTTTCGCCCTTTTTTATTTCCTGAGTAATTTCCGCGGTAACCTGCCCGGCGTAGTCGCCATCCGCCAAGCCCGGGATGTTGAGCGAATCGCCCGCCTTTAGGTTAAAATTTTTGTCGGAACTTTCCGCGGTGATGCTCACTGAGCCGCTGCCTGCCTTCACTGAACCGGTAGAATTGGTATTGGAATTGCTGTTATCCGCATTGCCCGACTTGGCAGCCGGGACGGTAATCGGCGCCGTGGTGTAAAACTTATTGCCCGAAGCATCTTCAAGCAACGCGTTTTGCTTCAAAGAGAGAGGCTGGCTCGAATTGTTATATACGGTGGCCTGACCCTGGGAATTTTCCTTAATTTCTTTTTCGGCGGTGGCAGAAAAAGTTTTTTCCACATTGACTTTGAAATGAGCGGCTTTGGCCGGAATGATTCTCTGACCCAAATCGGCTTGCGCGACTTCCCCGCTGGCCCAAACTTTGAGTTCCAGATTATCGGAAGCGCTTTTGGGCTTGAGGGAGATGTTTGCTTCGGGAAGAATTATTCCCGCGAGGATTATCAAAATGACCGAAATGCCGACCACGAAAATCGCCAAGAGTTTAACATTGAGCAGCGGCAGAATGATTTCTTTCCCTTTTTTCTGGGGAACTCTTCCGGCCGGTAAGTCAGCCGTTCCGGCCAAAGCGCTTTTGGCCGTCCGCAGATCGATCACCTTTCCCGAGCCCATCACCCGCCGATGAGTGGTTTGAAAAATTCCCCCGCCTTGAGTGATCAGCTCTTCCTTGGGCGCTTCCTTGGCGTTAAGATCCAGCTGGGTGTTCTCCTGAAAGGACTTCCCCCGGACAATTCCCTTTTGTTCCATCCACAAATCCCGCAGCCGTTCTTTCTCCCGCAGCGTCAGATTGGCCGTTTCCCGCTCCAACCGTTCGGGGATTTCCGCCGGTTGGGAGACCTCCGCCGGAGCCGCTGGAGCGACTGTCCGGGGAGCCGCCGGAGGAGCAGAGGAAACTATTTGGGGCGGGATTGCTTCAACGGGAGTGGCTGGCAGGGCAAGCTCCGCAGACGGTGAGGAAGGAGCGACCGCCCTCTTTCCGATTTTTTTCACTTTGAAAGGATTGACCCTGGCAATTTTGGGCTTTCTGACCGGTCGGACCGCCGGTCTGGGCGCCGATTCGGGCTCAGCAGGTCCAATTTCTGGACCCGCCTCTCCGCCATCCGAAGCCAGCAACTCCTTGAGGGGCGGTTCTTCCACCAGCTCAGTCTTTCGGGTTTCCGCGGGGGTCGTCAAGCCGGCAGGGTTCAAAGCTTTTTTTCTGATCACCGGGAGCGGGGAAATTTTGGCTCGGCGGCGGGCGGCCAGTTCTTTCAGGTTCACCACTTGGGGCTTGGCCGAAACCGGAGAAGCCATCTCCGCTTCCGGCAGAACCACTGGAGAAACCGGAGTCGGAGGCAAGGGCGAAGCAGGAGGCCTACTGGCAGGCACGGGCGCCTTGGGAATCGAATAAACTCCTGCCTTGATCTTGGTGGTTTTGGCCGCGGCCGGCTTGGACTTAGGCTTGCTGATCACTTTTTTCAGCTCCTCTTTGGCCGCCTCCTCTTCCCAGCGCTCCAGCGCCCTTTTTTTGGAGGGGATCGCATTTTCCACCTCCCCCTTGACTGTCTCTTTCGGTTTGGCCACGTATCTCTTCACCGAAAGACCCGCCTTTTCGGCAATTTTTCGGGTTTGGGCGTCAGGAGAAACAAAAATGAGTTTTTTCCGCAGCTTGCCGGCTTCCTTGCTCAACAGCTTCAGATTGACCAAGCTCTGGGCGATAATCGCCCTCTTTGGCACCACTAAAAATACCTCCTCCGAACCTTCATGGCGGAGCCGGCCGATCACGCTGGTTATTTCATCATCAACGTCAACGTAAAAATAATTGTTCATCGTTAGAGTTCAACTTGGGCGTTATCCCCGATCACCAGTTTATGCCCCCGCGGAAGCGTAAAATCCTCCGCCTTGATCACTGAATCCCTTCCCAAAAGACTGTCTACGATTCTGACCCCGCATTCCCGGATCACCGTTCCGTCACAAACAATCGAATGGGACACCTCGGTTCCCTTAATCGTAACTTTATCTCCAATGGAAGTGTAGGGTTCGATGCACGCTTCCTCAATGAGGCAATCTTTACCAATGATTACCGGTCCCCGGATAACCACTCTCCCTTTGAGTTTTGTCCCTTTGCCAATTTTTACCGCTCCCTCAAACAGCCATTTGCTATCCAATTTATCATAAGGGATGTCCACTCCGGAGAGGGAACTGAGGATCAGGCTGTTTCCCTCCAGAAGGTCTTCCGGCTTGCCGGTGTCCTTCCACCACCCGGTAATTTCTTCGTAGCCAACTTTATAGCCTTTTTTGATTAGATAAGTGTGAGCGTCGGAAATCTCGTACTCTCCCCGGGCACTCGGTTTAATATTATTTACGGCTTCCAAAATCGCCGGGCGGTAAAAATAAATTCCGGTTACGGCGAAATCACTCTGGGGGTTCTTGGGCTTTTCCTGAACTTCCATAATTCTTTTGCCCTTTATCACCGGCACTCCGAACCTTTCCGGATCCCTAACTTTTGACAGCGCCAGCAGGCAATCCAATTTTTCTTTATAGAACTTATCAATCAGTTTTTTTAAGTCGCCGGCGATAATATTGTCACCGAAATAGTAAAGTATATCTTCCTTGCCAATCCACTTCTCGGCGTTGGCAATGACGTGGGCGACGCCCAAAGCTCCGCCTTTTTGCTCAAGATAAGTTATTCTCAGACCAAATTTTTTCCCGTCGCCAACGGCCAGGGGGAGCTCCTTGTCCCCTTCGTTAATGTTAATCGCCACTTCCTTAATCCCCGCCTGAGCCACTTTCTCCAGCGCGTGAAAAATCATTGGTTTATTGGCGATGGGAAACAAGTGCTTGTTGATGGTATAGGTTATGGGGCGCAACCGCGTACCCCGCCCGCCCGCCGTGATTAGGGCTTTCATAATTTGAAATTATAATTTTAGGTATTTTCGGATGGCGATCAAACTGCTAATTGCTCCCAAAACAATACCACAAAATAGCTGAATGGCAACAATTTCCGGAGCGTGGGTGTGGAGATATTCAATCACACTCACATTGGGTACCAGGGTTTTGACGTAGTTCGAAGAGAAATATATAAAGGGATAAAAAACCAAAAGCGAGGCCCAAGCGGCGAAAAAACCGTACATCATGCCTTCGACGATAAAGGGCAGCCGGATAAACCAGGGATTGGCGCCCACCAGCTTCATTATCTCGACTTCCCGGCGGTAGTTGTACATGGTTAGTCGGATAGAGTTGAAAGTCACCAGTATCGCGATAATTGCAAAAATTCCGATTACCCCGATACCAACTTTGCGGATAGTCTGGATGATATTATTCAGCCGTTCAATAATCGGCTTCTTCTCCGAATAATAATCCACATCGCTCACCAGGTTGCCGTATTCACTGGCGTGAATTTTGTCCAAGATGCCTTTATAGGCACCCGGATTTTTCATTTTGACGCTCATCGACGCCTGCAGCGGATTGCCCAGCTCCTCCAGCGACTGCAAAATAATTTCATCCTGGCTGTGCTTCTCCTTGAAAATCCGCAACGCCTCATCTTTGGAAATATACTGGGCGTCGGTAACTTCGGGCATTTTTTTGACGATGTCGGTGAGCCCCCGGGCGGAAGATTCATTGGCGTCGCCCTTGAAATAGATGCTGACGTCGATTTTCTGCTGGAGATCTTCCAGGGTTTTGTTGGCCACCACGGTAATAATAAAAACCGTGTTGATAATGAAAAGTGTCAGCACGATAATGCTGATGGTAGCCACGCTCAGCCAGCCATTACGGAAGAAATTACGCGCTCCCGATTTAACCCCGCGCCAAAATGTTAGCCATTCCATATTCTTGTAACTTAAAACTTGAAACTTAAAACTTGTTTTGCAATTGTATTTCTTAACATTTCTCAGGTTTCAAGTTCCAGGTTTCAAGTTTCGTGATTAAATCATATACTTGCCTTCCTGCTGATCGCGAATGATCACCCCTTTGTCCAAAGCCACCACCCGGCGGTTGATGCGGTCCACCGTCTCCTTGTTGTGGGTGGCCAGGAGCACCGTCGTCCCAAGCTTGTTGATGCGCAACAGCAATTCAATAATTTCCCAAGTATTGATCATATCGAGGTTTCCGGTTGGCTCATCCGCCACCAGCACTTCCGGATGGTGCACCAATGCCCGGGCGATGGCCACCCGCTGTTGCTCGCCGCCGGACAGCTGGTTGGGGTATTTGCTGGCCTTTTCCCGCAGTCCCACGATTTCCAGGATCTGTCCCACGTTCTGGCGAATTTCCCGGCTGGATTTGCCCGCCACTTCCAAGGCGAAAGAGATGTTTTCCGCCACCGTCCGCTTGTTAAGCAGTTTGAAGTCTTGGAAGACCACCCCAATGCGGCGGCGGTGAAAAGGAATTTCTTTCCTGGAGAGGGACAGCAGGTCGCGATTATGGTAGATTATCTGGCCGGCGGAGGGGAACTCCTCGAGAATCAGCAGTTTGAGCAGGGTGCTTTTGCCGGTGCCGCTTTGCCCCACAATAGAAACGAATTCACCACTGCCGATATCCAAGTTGATGTTCTTCAAAGCCGCCACGTCTCCCGAATAAATTTTGCTGACATTGTGAAATTTGATCATTGTTTTACTGATTTTTTACGGTTTCCAAGGCTTTGTCCAGCTGGGGATCCTGTTTGTTCTTGAGGTCTTCAGCGCTGATGCCCGCTTCGACATCCGGGCTGATTCCCTCTTTGTTGATATTTTTCCCTTCCGGGGTTAGCCATTCTGCCACAGTGATTTTCACCGTCGAGCCGTCACTGAGCGTGATGAACTCCTGCACTGAGCCTTTCCCGTAGGTTTTTTCTCCAATCAGTTTGACGCCCTTTTTCTCGCTGAGGGCGCCGGCCAAAATCTCGGCGGCCGAGGCGCTGCCTTTGTCAACCAAAGCGACTAAGGGATATTTGTCCAGAGTCGGCGCGTATTGAGTGAGGTATTCGTTGGCCGGCTGTTTGCCGCCGAAATCCTCCCGCACCACCTGTGTGCCTTTGGGCAGGAAGAAACTGGCCACGTCCACCGCCGAGTCGAGATAGCCTCCCGGGTTGCCCCGCAAATCCAGCACAATCGACTTGGCATCCGATTCCCGGATTTGGCGCGCCGCCTCGGTGAACTCCTTAACGGTGTCCTCAGAAAAGCTGGAAAGGCGCAGGTAGGCCACTTGGCCGTCTTTCATTTTCCACTCCACGCTTTTCACATTAATTACGTCACGGGTGATGGTTACGTCCCGGGGAGCCGAATCATTTTCCGAAATCACGTTCAGTTTCACTTGGGTGCCTTTTTTACCGCGGATCATTGCCACCGCCTCATCCACCGAAAGCCCCGAAGTGTCTTTGACATCAATTTTGAGCACTTTGTCGCCCGGTTTCAGCCCCGCCTTGTCGGCCGGAGTGTCTTTGATCGGAGCGATTATGGTGATCAGGTTGTCTTTCAAACCGATTTCCGCCCCGATACCTTCAAAACTGCCTTTAAGATCCTCCTTAAACTGCTTGGCCTTGTCCGGCTCAAAGAAAACGGTGTAGGGGTCATCCAGCTGCTGAGTCATCCCTTTGGCCATGCCGTAGACCATTGATTTGTTGTCCGGAATACTGCCCACGTATTTGTCGCTCAACTTCTTCCAGGCCTCAAAAACAATGCCCAAGTCCACTCCTTTTTGCACCTCGTTGGTGTCAGACTGAGTCAGATAAGCGCTGCGAGTCCGGCTTTCTCCGACGGCCAGGCCGGCGCCAAAGCTCAAAATAAAGCCCAGAATGACCAAATACAAGAGGAAGTTCTTCCTCCAGTTGGACTTGCGAAATTGGGGGTATTTATTATCAGACATAAAAGAAAATTATTTTTTCTCTAACCAAATTTTAACGTTAATATCGTGCTTGTCTCCCGGTTTCACTCTCTTGGTGTAAGTGTCATAACCGGAGATGGAAGCCCGGACGTAATATTGGTCTTTCGGGGTCACCGTCAGATTCGATTTGCCTTTGGTGTTGGTTCTATCGCCTTCCAGCTTATGATAGCTCTTGTTATACACGGTAACTTTGGCTTTTTTGATCGCTACCCCGGCGGCATCCACCACGGTTATTCTCAATTTCACCATCTCTCCCCAGTCGGCTTCAGGAGTCAAATCGCCCGCGTGCTCCTTGTCGCCGAACATATTGACCCAGTACCACTTGTAGTTGTTGCCGGTGGTCACCCGGGCGATTCCCATCACTTCATAGTCCTTGTCCAGCATGTTGGAATTATGTTCGGTCGAGCCTTTCCAAGCCTTGAAGACGTCGTTGTTGGTTTGATAGCCCGCCGCCAGGTTTTCTCCCACCCCGTCGGTGTAGCCGAAGTTGCCCGCCCGCTCGGCCGGCAGGCGCCCCTGGGAGTCCTTGTGCTCGTGGTTAATCGCGTCGGGATGGTCGGCCATATCCTCCGCCATCGACTGGGCCGATTTGCTCAATTTGGTGGAAATCTTGATGTCGCTGCGGCCTTTGCTGTTGCGGTATTTGTTAATTTCCTTGATAAAGGCCCGCTCTTCCTGGTCCAAGACCACCTCGGCGCTGGTCGGATGATAGCATACGGCATTATAGCCCAAGACCAGCGCGGCCGAAACCAAAAAAGTATAAAACAACAGGGATAGTTTACTCTTTTTATTGCTTTTCATATTGTTCCGATCACGGTTAGAGAATTATACTACAGCTCTATTTTATTTCCAAAAAACTAAAATAATCATTCATGGGGACTGGGCTGCGGAGGAAACATTCTTCATTGGCGGGCGAAAAGAGAATCGGATCGCTCAAACGGTTGTCTGCTTGGCCGCCCACTTTGACTTTTCGGAGCTCCGCATTGGGGAATTTACCTTGGATTTGATTGATAATATCGGCATTGTCCAGCTGCATAAACACTTTGGCGGGCGGTTTTAGCTGGTTTACGTCAAAATCGCCGGGCAGAATCATCGGCAGGCGGTCGCGGTATTGCCAAGTGAAAAAACGCACCGGCTCAACCATCACCGGCGTGCCATTGTCGGTCAGGAAGGAATCCTGGTTGGTAATGAAATAATAATTGGTCTTGGGATCTTGGAGCATTGTATCGCGTAAATAAATTCCGATGCCGGAAGTGCGGAAATCAAAAGCGCCGTAGGCGTTGGAATTTTGTCCCCAAAGGAAAAAATAGGCGTAAACGCTGAAAATTCCGCTGATCACCATCAGGCTGGCCCAGATGGTCTTGGATTTGGCAGTCTTGGCCCATTTGCTGATTATGAGACCCGCCAGTAAGAAGGTGGGCGGGATGGCGCCGATACTGCGCAGGGCGTGAGGCAGACCTTCGTTGGTCATTATGGACGGCAGCAGCAGGAAGCCCCACCAGGCAATCAAGGTAATCCAAATCACGATTTCCCAAGTCCTTTTCTTATCTTTCAATCCTTTGCCCCGGATTTTTTTGGCGATTTCCTTAAAAAATACTCCGATTCCCCAGCCCACTCCGACAAGCGCTGCTATCCCCCAAAACGGCAGCACCAAGGGCAAATAAGGAAAATTGTGCCGCCAGTTCTGGTCGCCGTAGGCCAGGAATGAAGCCAGCGTCAATCCGATATTCTTGGCCAGTATTGGCAGGAAATTGGGCGTGCTGAGCAACGAAACGTTCCCGGTCCGCCCGGTAAAATGGAATGGAGTTTGAATGAAATCATAAAGAATCGGCGCGGCGCTCAGCAAAGTGAATACCACCGTGATCACCGCGTATTTGAGAATCTCTTTCCAGCGGTTCCAATAAAAAATCAGCATCAGGATAAAGAATACCGCCACCGCCGCCGGCGCGATGCGCATGGCGATATAGGTGTGCAGGGACAAACCAAAAAATAAACCGCTCACCGCGAACAGCCAGCAAGGCTTTTTCTGGGAATTTACCAAGCGCCAGAAAGCTTCGGTCAAAAAGGCAAAAGCCCACGAGAGCATAAACACCATCAGCAAAGCCCTAAATCCCACCCGCGAAAAGTTGAGGTGCCAATAGGAAAAAGCTATCAGGCCCAACGCCATGATTCCGCCAAATTTTCCTGACGCCCGGCGACCGATCCAATAAACTGCGGGCAAAGTCAGCGTCCCAATGAGAGCCGGCAGAAATCGCACCATCCACAGGCTGTTACCAAACCAGTAAAGCAGATAGCCCAAAACGCTGATATAAAGGCCTTCCCGACCGTTATTGTTCTCGTAAAAAAGCGGCCATTGGCCCGCTTCCGCCGCCTTCAAACCATCAGTGGTGTTCATCGCCTCGTCGGGATAAAGCCCGCCCGGCAGGCAGGTGAGGTGGGTCAGGCGCACGTAGGCGCCCAGCAGCAAAATTACCGCGACAATAGCCAACTCGACCCAAAAAGCTTTTTTGTTTTGCATTTTGATATTTATAAAATACGCTTCAAAAATATAATCCAATTTTAACAGCAATTTTCACTTTGCCCATCTTTCCCGCTTGACTATCTTGAATCCCAATGCAAATCTGTTTTGCTGGAAAACAATTTGTTGCAAGGAGGCTTGCTCATGAAAAAAGTGCTGGTACTTTTAGGGATTATCACAGTCCTACCCCTCGGTTTACCCGGGAGACATCAACAGCTTCAAGCAAATCTGTTTCAAAAATTGTCACAGTTCCGATCCGATATGTTGCATAAAAGGCTGGGACTGCCATGTGAAACAAGGTCGATGTTGCCCTTCGGGTAGCCCTTATTATTGTTCCGTGACCAATATGTGCTACTCCAACCCCAACTTGGCCATCAGGGACTGCAGTAGTTTCCTTCAACTTTGAACCGATTCAAAATGAGCAGTTGCTCAAACCCTTTGAGGGCGGATTCCGATCCGCCCTTTTTGTATTGGAAACTATTGACTGAGAATAATTATTTAGCTAGCTTGAAATTAAGTGGCTGTCATTTTTGACTTTTCTCCAAAACAACCGAGGGGAGCCAGTTAATGAGCTACGATCCCGGTTGGGAGGATAGTTGAAACGGTCGTCTGTTACCGGACGGCTGACGGTAAGCCAGCTCCTCAACTTGTCCCGAGAAGCTTCTTTAGGTCAAGGTGTCGCTTTCTTTCGACTGTGACCCAAGTGGTGCGAGCACCCGACCCTCGAGGCTGGTATCCTTGCGGGCAAGGAGGGTTACCTAAATGCCGTGCGAGTTCGAAGACCCAGGAGGCACGAAGCTCGCAACGCGAGCTGGCGGAAGAGATCAATCGCAGAGCCACTTTTCAAGGGGAAACAGATCTTCTCTGTTTCCCCAGCCCCTTAAATATCACAAGGAGGTCAGACCAATGTGGACGCCCGAAGTTGTAGAAAGCTTGCGAAGGGCGCTCTCACTGATTGGGGACCCCTTCAAATTTATCCAGAAATGTCGAAACACCGATGTCAGCTACGAAAAATTTTACCGTCTCAAAAAGAACGGGGGCGCCAGGCCCATTTTTGCCCCAGCTGAAGCCTTAAAACGCTTGCAACGGGAAATCAATTGGATCATGATGCAATGGCCGGTTGATTCCTGCCAGTTTGGCTTTGTGTTGGGGGGTTCTTGCCGGGACAATGCTTTGGCCCATATCCATACTGCCAGAATTGATTGCTCTTTGAATTGGCGTTATTATGCTGACTGGCACTTCCGGCATAAGTTTCTCTTGCAGCCGCCCCGCTGGATGTTGAGGATTGACCTGAGCAACGCGTTCCCTTCGGTAAGAGCAATCCACGTTCAGCTACTGCTGGAGAGCTTGTTCTCTCCTTTGCTTACCCTGGACTTTTTCGATCTCAGCCAGACGGCGAGAGCGGAGTTCTACTGGGAGCTGATTGAGCAATTGGTGCGGATAACCACCCACCAGGGCCGGATGCAGCAAGGTCCGCCCACCTCTCCCTATCTGCTTAACCTTATTTTATTCCACAGCGGAATAATCGATAAGCTTAAGCGGAAATGTCAGGAGCGGGAACGCAGACATCGCAGCTATTGCCGGACGCCTTTCGCGATGACAGTGTATGCCGATGATATTGTTTTCACTTCTTTGAAAGACAAGATTCCTCAACGGTTTGTCGAGGAAGTGATCAGTATCATTGAAAAAGGCGGGATATTCAAGGTAAACCGAGACAAGGTGAAACGGAATAGCTTGAAGCATAAGGCTCACATAATTACCGGGATCACTCTGGATCAAGGGAAACGCGGCGGAGCGCGCAGCCGGTACCAACAGATATCTCTACCCCAAGATGCGGAGCCGGTCGGTAAGCATTTTCGCTCCCGCCTGGCGGTGAAGAGCGGCGAGCCCCACTGGATCGCGCTTCCCCAAAAAGTCCGCAAGACCTACCGGGGAAAGCTCAAGCGGACCATCGCCATCTTGCGCAGCAACCGATACCCCGAAATAGAGAAAGATAATCTGTCTCTCAACCAAATCCTGGGAATCCGAGGGAGAATCAGAGATGTCTACCGGGGAACTTATCTGCCAAGAGAACTTAAAGAAGTTTTAGCCGAATTCAAAATCGCCTGGAGCAACTTCCGTTTCAAGCTCATCACTTTGCCCGATCAAATAAGGAGGCAAATCATGGCCGGAGAATCAATAAAACCCGAGGACGAGATGTTCGTTAATCCGCGGGAGGGTTGGAGAGAGAGCGGAAATTTTTTGGTAGAGTTGGAGAAAGACGCCCCCCGGGCGAAAAACCTCCGAGATCTTCCGGGAGTCTCCATTGCCTTGGATTTGATTGAAATCAAAGACCGGGTGGCTTTTGACTCATGGGGATATATCGCTTTCACCCGAGGCAAAGGCAGAGGAACCAAGATCGTCTGGAGCCAAAAGCATATCTCGAAAATAATGAAGGACGGGAAGCTATTCTGGATGAACCCCCGATTATGCCGAGTCAGCTGCATAAAAGTATAGCGCTCCAGCTTTCCTAAGGAGGAAACGCTTCTAGTATGATCACCGGCGGGTCTCATCGCGAGACCTGCCTTTTCATTTGGTGAGGTTCAGTTAATAATGTTTTAATCACTTTTTAATAAGTGTTTCTGTATAATGGAAAATACCGTGGGGGTAGCGAGCGCGGGCAGTTGGTTAGTCACCTAGCAGCCTGGGGGCGCAACTCCCCCTACCTCCACGGGGTGGGCATATTAATTATAAGATTTGACTAAATATTAATTTGTATTAGTTTATTGTTAGGTGACTAGCCAGCGAACTGCGTTCGTAGTGCTTCGCCAAAATCCGTTTTGAAGACGGATTTTTGGTTTTTGGCTTGACTTTTCCTAATTGAAGAGCAAAATTTTGGATAATCATATGAAAACATATAAAGAAATCCCTTTCTACTCCAACACTCCCGACGACACCCACTGTTTCCAGGCGGCCGTCAAAATGATTTTGAAATATTTTTGGCCGGAGGAAGAATATAGCTGGGAAGAGCTGGACCAAAAAACCGCCAAGGTCGAAGGTCTCTGGACTTGGCCAATGGCCGGTTTAATTTGGCTCAAAGAAAAGGGCCTGGAAGTGATCGATATTGAAGCTTTCGACTATCCAAAATTTATCAAGCAAAAAGGCCAATATTTGATCGACGAATATGGCCAGGAAGTCGCCCAATCCCAAATCGAAAACAGTGATATTGAACAGGAAATTGCCATTGCCCAGCGTTTTGTCCAGACGATCAATATTAGAAAAGCCGTTCCGGAGCTAGAGGAAATTAAACGCTTGTTGGAAGAGGACTATGTAATAATAGTCAATCTGAACGCCCGCACGCTAAATCGCAAGGAGGGTTACGCCGGTCATATGGTGGTGATCAAAGGATTCAACGAGCAAGGTTTTGTCATGAACGATCCGGGCCTCCCCGGCCAGGAGAATCGCCAAGTGAGCTTCGACCGCTTCGAAAAAGCCTGGGCCTACCCCAACGCCAAAGCCAAAAACATCATGGCTTTCAAGCAATCTTGAGCTCCAGTTCTTGATATCCGAATTGAACTTGGTGAGGTTCAGTTAATAATGTTTTAATCACTTTTTAATAAATGTTTCTGTATAATGGAAAATACCGTGGGGGTAGACCTGGTGGCGGGCGCCGATTTGCCAATTGGAAGCCTGGGGGTTCGATTCCCCCTATCTCCACGGTCAAGTTAAATACAAATTTGACATAATATTTAAAGAGCTTAATATGTTGGTGATTGGCAAGTCGGCGCTAACACCAGGTTAGGCTTCGCCATAATCCGCACAAGTTGCGGATTTTTGGTTTTTCTGGGAGCGTACTAACAATTGCTTCTTTCTTTACGAAATTGAATTAGAGAGAGAAATTAGGGATAAGCTAAGAAAAATATTCGCCTCTCATGGAAGAGCTAACCCACAAAAAAAGAGCGCCGCGGAACCGCACCATGACCCTGAATAACCAGGAAACTGCCCGCCTGAAGAATAAGTTAATAAGTTTGAAAAAACCGGCACTTTTCGAAGAAGTTGTAAACAAAACCATCAACCAGGATATTTTTGAGGCTTTGGACTTCTTGCCGGAAAAATCTGTCGACTTGGTTTTCGCTGATCCCCCCTATAACCTTAATAAGAAGTTCAACCTCACTTCCCACAAGGCCATGGATTCCCGGAAGTACGAGCAGTGGCTTGATTCTTGGGTGTGCAAAATCATTCGGATATTGAAACCCCGCGCTTCTGTCTATATTTGCGGGGACTGGAAATCCTCGGGGGCAATTTACAACGTGGCCAAGAAATATTTTCAAATCCAAAACCGGATTACCTTTGAACGGGAAAAGGGGCGGGGAGCCAAGTCCAACTGGAAAAACTGTTCGGAAGACATCTGGTTTTGCACTTTGTCGAACACCTTCCATTTCGACGTTGAAGCCGTCAAAATCAAAAGGAAAGTGATCGCCCCCTATAAAGATGCGAACGGGCAGCCCAAAGACTGGCAGGCCGCCGGGAACGAAAAATATCGGGTCACCCATCCTTCAAATTTGTGGACGGACATCACTATCCCTTTTTGGTCAATGCCGGAAAACACCGATCATCCCACTCAAAAACCCGAGAAACTGGTGGCCAAAATAATCCTGGCCAGTTCCCGGCCGAACGATGTTGTTTTTGACCCATTTTTAGGCTCCGGCACCACTTCGGTGGTGGCCCAAAAACTGGGGCGAAGATATGTCGGTTGTGAGATTGACCAGTTTTATTGCTGCCTGACAGAAAAGCGCTTGGAGAATGCCCGTTTGGACAACACGATTCAAGGCTATTCGGACGGGGTTTTTTGGGAAAGAAATTCGCTGGGAGATCAGAAAGGCGCGGCAAAAAGCCGGCCCAGAACAGAATCTTCGGAAAATTTATTTGAAAAATTGGTAACCGACACCCATGAAAAAAAGTGAAATGTTTTTTGGCAATGATAATCGGAAAAAAATCGAATCAGCGCTCAAAAAATTTTTGAACAATCAGGCTGATTTTCTCTCAGAGAGGACGATAAACAGTCCGCGGTCGGTGGGTGACGCAATCCAAAGCATTGTCGCGGAAAACTTTGAAAAAGTGCTCAATGGGGTGGGCAATTTTGTTGAGGAGTACTCTTCGACGTTTGCGCGAAGAGCCATGGCGGACCTCGCTTTCACCGACAAAGACGGGTTCTACTACGTGGTAGACGTAAAAACCCACCGGCTCGACACAAAATTTAACATGCCGAACCTCACTTCGGTGGAAAGGTTGTCGCGTTTCTATGAAGATGACCGGAATTATTTTGCCATCCTGAAAATCGATTACGAGATCAAGGTGAGCAAAGTGGAGATAAAAAAAGTGACTTTTGCCCCGATCGAGTTTTTTGACTGGACCTGTCTGACCATCGGGGCGCTCGGATGGGGCCAGATCCAAATCGCCAACGCAAACACGGTCAAATTGGTCCCGGGCAACCTGCGAAAAAAATGGATGCTGGAATTGTGTGCCATCATGCTCAATTTCTATCCAAGAGAAATCAGCAAAATAAACCTGCGGCTTGGTTACTTCAAAAACCTGAGAAAGCGTTGGAGAAAAAAGCAAGCCTGACAAGCGGGGCTCTTTCTTGACTTTCCGATATTCTGGAGGGACTTTGAGAGAAAGAACAACAATGGAAAAACAAACTCGTGGAGGTTCTCAGCCTGAAAAGAAGAAAAAATTCAATATCATTGACGATATTCTTTGGATCCTCTTGATTTTTGTTTGTTCCTATCTGCTCTTCGACCACCTGGCGACCAAACCCGATGTTATCCTCACCGAAAGCGCCGGCCCCGCCTCCGGCTCGGAAGCATCAGCCGCCAAAGACCTAGGTGAATATCGACTGAACCAGGCCCTGCAAGCCATCAAAAATTCCCAGGAAGTCACTTTCGACGACCCGATTGACATCGCCTGGGAAGGAAATATAATGGCCTCCTTTGCCAGTGGAAGCGACTACGGCGTGAAAACAATCCCGGAGGACCCGGATTTCCCTTATTTCTATGTCTACACCGGCAGCGGGGAAGACCTGGCTTTGGACGGCCGGATCAAAGTCTATGGCCAATGGACCGGCGTCACCTGCGCCTATAAGAATTCCATGTTCGGCCAGTGCACGGCCGAAGTTTCCGCCACCCGCGTCACCCAGACAAAAGCGGTGGAAAATGACCTCTGGACCAGCGCCGAAAAGATTTATCATTCCAAAGCGCAACTCTGCCAGTTTATGGACCCCGGACCGCCGGACCCAAAATTGGTCAAGGAATATAGTGTTTATTTCACCTCTCCGGAAATAAAACATTTCAGAAAGTCCCTGAACCGCTTTCTGGACGGTTCCTGCCAAGATGCCAGCTGCTACAACAACCATCTCCAGGCCTATGGGGATTTGAAAAATATCGACAGGGAATACCTGAAGAGTAAATTCATTGTCATAGACGCCAACACGGCGCTTTATGGAGGAAAAGACCTGACGATCCTCTTTGAAGATAAACCCGATCAATTATTCAAGGCGGTTGTATATGATTATCGGGACGGAACTTACGATTTGCGGGATGTCTCCGAGTACGACGCGCCCCGCGACAGCACCTTCGCCATCAGAAAAATCCAACTATACCTGGCCAGCGAAATCTGCAGCGGAAAATTCGGAATATAAATTTCTCGGGTTTTATACCGGGAATTTGGAGGGAATTTTTCAGTTGACATTGATAGTATCAATATCAACAAAATATGTTAAATAGTTGATAAATCAAAGTGCGAAAGAAACAAAACTCTCCCCGCCACTTTCGACAAAACACAGGTTAATAGCTGCTTAGTTCTTTACGAAATCAAAATATAGCGAGAAATTGAGAATAGGTTATAATTATGTATGCCAGTTTTTAATGATCTAAACTTAGAAAATTGGAAAGATTCTGAGATCATAACAGATAGTCTTTGGCTAATTCCCGAAAGAGACAAATCGGGAAAACACAATGGTTTTTATCATGGTAATTTCATTCCGCAAATACCCCACCAATTAATTTTGAGATATACAAAAAAGAATGAGATTGTATTTGACCCTTTCCTCGGCAGCGGGACAACTGCCTATGAGGCAGAAGCTTTGAAAAGGAATTTTATTGGTATAGAAATCCAAAAAAAGTTAGTTAATCACATAAATAATAATATTGAGCAAAAAAGTAATTTCTCTTTCATAATTGACGGGGATAGCACAAGAAAAGACACATTTAGAAAAATAAAAAATTATCTCAAGAAACAGAAAAAAGAGAACGTTCAGTTGGCGATTTTACATCCTCCATATGCCGATATCATTAAGTTTAGTAACTTAAAAGAGGATCTCTCAAACACAAAGTCGCTAAAAGAATTTTTAGAAAAGTTTTCTGCAGTTTTGCAAAACACCATTGCAGTTTTAGAAAAAGGAAGATACCTGACAATTGTTATCGGCGACAAATATACTGCTGGCAAATGGATTCCGTTGGGTTTTTACTGTTTGAATGAAGCCCAAAAAACCGGGCTGACTTTGAAAAGCATTATAATAAAAAATATGGCGGGTAACCGAGCTAAACAAAATAAAGAAGCAAATTGGCGATTTCGTGCTTTATCAAGCGATTATTATATTTTTAAACACGAATATATTTTAATTTTCAAAAATGGAAAATAATCCTTTCAAGGAAAACACGACTTCATTTAATGATTTTATGATTTTGAGTGACCTAGAATGGCATTGCACAAAATGTGAATTAAAGTCAGGACAAGCAAAAACTTGGCAAGTCTGGAGACATCAAGGTATTCAGTTGGATTCGGACGAAAAAGGAAATTTATATAAAATAATGGTTTGCGCTAAATGCCACAATAAGACCGTTCATCGAAAATTGAAATCTCTCAAAATTTTAGAAGATACCAAAGTTAGATCCGGATTACCTACTAAACTAACTCAAAGAATCAAAACTGTTTTGAAATTTGAGGAAGCTTTATATTTGAGAAGAATGAAGTCAAGGCTATTAGAGGTTGACCATAAATTTCCGCAAATACGTTGGGACAAAAATGAAGAAACTTATAAAAATATAACTGATGAAGAAATTATTCAAAAATTTATTTTATTAACAAGAAGCAATAATCTATTCAAATCGAGACACTGTGAAAAATGTTTAAAAACTGGGATAAGGGGAAACTTTCCTGGAATATACTATTGGTATAAAGGAAATAAATACTGGGATAAAAAGGTTGGTATTCATAATGAAAATGGGTGTAAGGGATGTTTCTGGTACGATCCATACGAGTGGCGGAAAGAAATCAACAAAATTGTATTCGGAAAATGAAAGTTAACAATTTATTTTTACATTGTTCATAAATTATTTGTATAATTATAAAAAATCTATTATGCTAACTATAGATAAGTATAAAATTAAGGAAATAATGGCAAAAAGAAAAATAGATAACTTTGCTCAATTAGCAAAAATGCTCAGAATTTCAAAAAATCAACTTTCAAATATTCTTTCTAACAAATTCCAACCAGTTAAAAGTAATGTTGAAGAAATTGCGAAATTTCTTAAAGTAAGTCCTCTCGAAATAATTAAAGAGCAAAAGAAAAATAATAAATGAATTACATCGGCTCTAAACTATCCTTATTAGATTTTTTAGACTCATCAATCAAAAGGGTGACTGATAACAAATGTAAAACCTTTTGTGACTTGTTTGCTGGTACAGGAGTTGTTGGATCTTATTTCAAAAAAAAAGGTTATAAAATAATTTCGAACGACATTCAATACTATAGCTACATATTGAATAGACATTATATTGGAAATCACAAAGAGCTCCTTTTTTTAAGACTTTTGAAAAAATTACCTGGTCTAAATAAAGTCAAAGTAAAAAATAGAAAAGAATTTGTCTGTGCATATTTATCAAACCTTAAGGGCAAAAAAGGCTTTATTTATTCGAATTATTGCCTTGGTGGAGCAAAGAACAAACAAAAAAGGCAATATTTTTCAGATGAAAACGGCATGCTTTGCGATGCCGTAAGACAAAAAATTGAAGAATGGAAAGAAAGGAAAATTATTTCAGAAGATGAGTATTTCTTTTTAATCGCCAGTCTGATCGAATCGATTGACAAATATGCGAATACTGCTTCAGTATATGGAGCATTTTTAAAAAAATTAAAAAACTCAGCTAAAAGGAAATTCATTTTGAGACCCGCAGAGTTGATAATAAATAACTTAGATCACCAAGTGTTTAACTCTGATGTTAATAAGGTAATTTCTAAAGTAAGTGGCGACATTTTATATTTGGATCCACCTTATAATCATCGACAATACGCAACAAACTATCATATTCTTGAAACAATTACAAAACACGATAACCCTAAATTACATGGTAAAACCGGGTTAAGGAATTATGCAAATCAAAAGTCTCTTTATTGCTCTAAACCTCGGGTTAGAAAAGTGTTTGAAGACTTAATCTCAAAAGCAAAAGTAAAATATATCTTTCTTAGCTATAACAATGAGGGGTTATTAAGTTTAGATGAAATAAAAGAAATTATGAGTCAAAGAGGAAAATACGGATACTTCACAAAAAAGTATAATAGATTTAGAGCTGACAAACCTGGAAAAAGAAAGTATAAATCTAACAAAACGGTTGAGTATTTGCATTATGTAATCTGCAATAATTAATAAAAAAGAACTAAGCAAAAGCTAGTTCTTTTTTATTTGGGCGCCCACCCGGGGGATGCGATAGAGTTGTCTTAAAGATGTTCTAGAATCATTTAAGAGATGTCTACCGGTTGCATGATAATTTTATGACTTTTTAAGCCCTCGTCAAATTTGAAGATTTTGTCCAATATAATTATAACTATTTTCTAGCCTGCAAATTAAACTTATGGAGAACTATAAAGAATTCATTAAGAGAAAAAACAAGCAGTTTGAGAATTCCAGGGAAAAAAGAATTGTTATGAAGGATATTGGACGAAAAGGGAAATTTCATTTCGTGAGAGAAGCTTGGGTTTTTATGCCACAAACTAATATGGAACCCCACGCCTTTACAGGCGTGGTGCCTCAGAGCTCAAGCTGTGCTTGTCCAGCATCTTCTTCGGCCTGCTCCTTGACATAACGCCTGATTATTTCCTCGTTAATTCCCACGGTT
>Ga0172371_10005174_pt1 | contig 19444 bp, 16 predicted proteins | sample Lak12m_FD_114543 | JGI IMG/M metagenome (GOLD analysis project Ga0172371, IMG submission 114543) | Freshwater microbial communities from Kabuno Bay, South-Kivu, Congo - kab_022012_12m | ecosystem: Environmental > Aquatic > Freshwater > Lake | place: Democratic Republic of the Congo: South-Kivu... | reverse complement strand
TGATGAGGAGAGATCTCCAAAAAAAGCGATGAGAAACCAATGAGGACGCACTGGAATGCACACAAGTTCGGCTCCTGAAAAGCAGGACGAGACAAGAGGACAGGTAATCCGGTCAGGGTCGGTGAAGGCGGGGCTTCTGGTTGTTATAGCCGTTCTCGTCGTAGTGGCGTTGATTGCACTGCCTGTAAAGGACCATCTCATCGCTTTCCTGAAGTGGACGGAGGGACTCGGGGCATGGGGACCAGTTTTTGTTGCCGCCTTCTACGTGGTTGCCACCATCCTTTTTCTACCCGGTTCTGTCCTGACCTTGGGGGCTGGATTTCTGTTCGGAGTCGGAACAGGTTTCGCAACAGTATGGATCGGCGCGACCCTCGGCGCCTGCGCAGCTTTCCTGGTGGGCAGGTTCATTGCTCGAAACTGGGTTGCCGGGAAAGTCGCGGGCAACGCTGGGTTTGCGGCAATGGACGAAGCCGTGGGGAGAGAGGGCTTCAAGATAGTGTTTCTCCTCAGACTGAGCCCGATCTTCCCTTTCAATTTCCTTAATTATGCTTTGGGGTTAACGAGGGTGCCTTTCCGGAGCTATGCCCTGGCGTCGTTGATCGGGATGATCCCCGGCGAGCTCATGTACGTTTACCTGGGCTCCGCGGCCCGCTCTCTGGCCGAAGTTGCCGCTGGGCAGGTGGAAAGCGGCCTTGCGGGCAGGGTATTCTTCTGGTTTGGGCTCGTCGTGACGATTCTAGCGGCCGGTGTGGTCACCAGGATTGCCAGGCGCAGCCTCAAAGAGGCCGAGGACCTCACCCCGACCGCTCCCTCTCGGGCCGCCGTTGAAGAGCCGCCCACGGTTGATGACAAGCCCACGGTTAGGCCAGAGGACGCAGCTAACCAGGAGTTGCTCTCCAACGCGCATCCGCCCGGTTGGCTCAATCCCGAACCCGCGGATCGCTACAACCTCGTCGTTATAGGAGCCGGAACCGCAGGCCTCGTGGCAGCGGCGGCCGCGGCCGGGCTCGGTGCGCGGGTCGCACTGGTTGAAAAGCACCTTATGGGGGGAGATTGCCTCAACTATGGATGCGTGCCGTCAAAGAGCCTGATTCGATCGTCCAGGATAATGGGCGAGATCGCGAGGGCCGGATCTTACGGAATCATCATCCCGGACGGAGCAGGCGCAGACTTCCCCGCGGTCATGGAGAGAATGCGACGCATCCGCGCGCGAATCAGCCAGCACGATTCCGCGGAACGATTCAAAGGCCTCGGCGTGGACGTGTTTCTCGGGCATGGGAGATTCACGGGTCGAGACACAATAGACGTCGCGGGCAAGGCTCTTCGATTCGGCAAAGCGGTAATAGCCACAGGCGCCAGAGCCGCGCATCCGGAGATCAAAGGAATGGCGGATGCGGGTTTCCTGACCAATGAAACGGTATTTTCATTGACGGAACTTCCTGAACGGCTCGCCGTAATCGGTGGCGGGCCGATCGGGTGCGAATTAGCCCAGGCGTTTAAGAGGCTCGGCAGCCGAGTAATCCTGTTTCACAAGAACGATCATATTTTGGACCGGGAAGATCCGGAGGCAGCGGGCATCCTCCAGAAAAGGTTCAATGACGAAGGGATAAGGCTGATACTCAACAGCGACATCAGAGCGGTCGAGAATCGAAACGCTGAAAAGGTTATCCATTACGAGGTAAACGGAGTAAAGGATTCGGTGGCCGTCAAGGAAATCCTGGTCGGAGTGGGGAGGAAACCGAATGTGGAATACCTCGGCCTGGAGTCGGCAGGCGTCGCGTACGACTCCCGCGTAGGGGTGGTTGTGGACGACACTCTCAGAACTGCAAATCCCAACATCTACGCTGCCGGCGACGTCTGCATGAGCTACAAGTTCACCCATGCTGCTGACGCGGCCGCCAGAATAGTCGTTCAGAACGCGTTGTTCAAAGGATCGAAGAAAGTCAGCGCCCTGACCGTGCCGTGGTGCACGTACACGGACCCGGAGATCGCACATGTGGGCTTTTACCAGCGAGATGCAGACAAGAAGGGCGTCGAGCTGGACACCTATTTCCGGCCGCTCGGAGAGGTGGACAGGGCCGTTGCCGATGGTGAAGAAGAGGGCTTCGTGAAGATCCACGTGAAAAAGGGTAGCGACGAGATTCTTGGGGCAACCATAGTCGCGGCACACGCGGGAGAAATGATAAACGTGATAACTATGGCCATGACAGGAAAGATCGGGCTGGGAAAACTGGCCTCGGTGATCCATCCGTACCCCACTCAAGCGGAGGCCGTCCGGCAACTGGGGGATGCTTACAACAGAACTCGGCTGACGCCATTCGCGAAACGGCTGTTCATCCGGTGGTTCAAGTGGACACGTTGACCCGAACCACTTTCAGGTGCTCACTCCGGGTCAGACCAAACTCTTCCGGCTCGCAGTTTGTGACTCTCCCAAGGGCCAATGCAGAATAGGAGGAGATACACGTGACGGACCCAGACCTTTCGGTTCTGGCGGGGGACATAGGCGGGACCAAGACCGTCTTGGGCTTTTTCAGGTTCGCGGGCGGATGTCCGGTTCCTGTCGCGGTTGAATCCTACGCGAGCAGGGCGGCCGCCTGTCTCGAAGACCATGTTGACCGGTTCCTGAAGTCTTATCCGCACGAGCCGGCATCGGCCTGCTTCGGCATAGCGGGTCCCGTGATCCGGGGAACCGCCGGGATAACCAATCTTCCCTGGGTGATCTCCGAGGCCGGCCTGAAGGAACGGTTCGGCTTTGGTAAGGTCAATCTGATAAACGACCTTGGGGCTACAGCTTATGGAGTGACGGTTCCCGGCGTTTCCGAGTTTGCCGTGCTCAATCCCGGCCTACCTGAACAGGACGGCGCCATCGGGATCATTGCGCCGGGAACGGGGCTTGGGACGGCCCTTATGGCCTATTGGGACGGAAAGCCGGTGCCGCTGCCCTCCGAGGGAGGCCACGTGGATTTCGCGGCCAGGAACCTCAAGGAACTGGCCCTATTGGAGGACTTCCTGTCCAGGATGCCCCACGTCAGCCTGGAGCGGCTCGCGTCCGGACCAGGTTTGTTCTCCATTTATAACTGGCTCAAGGAGCATTACCATCGCCCCGAACCCGCGTGGCTCTCGGAACGAATCCTGACAAACGATCCTTCCAGGGTAGTCTCTGAGGCGGCCATTTATGATGGCGAGCCTCTCTGCGTCGAGGCATTGGAGATGTTCGTGTCCATACTGGGCTCCGCGGCTGGGAACCTGGCACTTGTGGGCCTCACCACCGGCGGGATTTTCCTCGGCGGCGGCATCTGCCCCAAGATACTGCCAAAGCTCCGGGACGGCCTGTTCATGGAGGCCTTCTGCGCAAAGGGGCGGTTTCGGTCTCTCCTGTCAAATATCCCCGTCAAGATAATTCTCAATGATCAGGCAGCATTGCTGGGCGCGGCCCGCAGGGCTTTCGAGATCCTCAGTATTGGCGCTGAGGCGTCCGTGTCCATAGCCTGAGACCCGTTTTGGAAGCTATCAGTTAACGGAAAATATTCCTTGACACTTGATTCGGCCACGTCCTATGCTGACCTTGCTTCGGTTCCCAAACGCCTGTTCAGGGCTTAGGAAATACGACCCCGACGGGTCGGGCAGACCACGGTCATTCTTGGGACCGTCGGAGCACGCGTGCGCTATAGCGTGTCCCGGTCTAATCGGCAACATCACAGGCCGACGCAGAAACGTCACACCTGCCAGGGTGAGAGGGTTCAACGCGCGGCCTTGTGAGACAGATGTGCGAATGCCTCGTCTAAGAAAGGGGAGCGAGCATGAACGCGATCGTTGTGCTGATCCTGGGGCTTGTGGTGGCTTTCGTGGGTTACCGTTTCTACGCCAAGTATATTGACTCCAAAGTCATTCAAGCCGACGCTAAACGGGCCACACCCGCCAAGATGTACATGGACGGCGTAGAGTTCGTGCCCACGAGCAAGAACATACTCTACGGCTACCAGTTCAAGTCCATCGCAGGTGCGGGGCCGATAATCGGGCCCATCATCGCCATCCAGTGGGGATGGCTGCCGGCGCTACTCTGGATCTTGCTGGGGACGCTCTTCATTGGTTGGGTTCACGATTATTCCAGCGCGATGATAGCCGTGAGGAACGAAGGAGCCTCCTTCGGCGGTTTGAGCCACAGGCTCATCTCCCCGCGGGCACGGGTGATCCTGCTTTCGTTCATCTATTTTTACCTCCTGTTGATCGTCGGCGCGTTCGGCAACGTGGTCGTTAGCACTGCGGTGGGCCTGAAGGCCTCTCCTATGGCGTGGTTGTTTCTTACCATCGCAGGCGTTTTGGCAGGCCAAATGATCTATCGCTGGAAGCGGGACATCATCCTTACTACCGTGGTAACGGTCGTCATTGCATTCTTGGGGATCTGGATTGGCACCAAGGCGCCTTCCGATTACCTCTTGGGCGCATCCGTGGCCAACAGCCGGTGGGTATGGTGCATCTGCGCTTTTGTGTTCTGTTACTTTGCATCGGTGCTGCCCATATGGCGTTTTGCCCTTCCGATCAACTACGTTGCGGCTTACATCGTGTTCTTCGGTCTTTTTTTCGGTATGATCGGGGTCGTTATTCTGCATCCGGACTTCACGCTGCCGGCTTACACTTCCTTTGAAATCCCCATAGGGTATCTTTGGCCGGTCATGTTCGTGACCATAGCCTGCGGGGCTATTTCGGGATGGCACAGCATAGTCTCCAGTTCGGGAACCGCCAGACAACTGGAGAGCGAACTTGACGCGAGACCCGTTGGTGCAGGCGTTATGTTCCTCGAGATGATGCTGGCGCTTTTTGCTCTGATCATCGCAGGGACGATCTTCACCTCAGCCACTGAGTATGCTGCGGCCCTGCAAAAGGGACCGGGCGGAGTCTTCGCCGCGGGTGTCGGCACGTTCCTAAACGCGGTGGGTATGCCCATGGAGCTTGGCCGCTCTTATGGCAGCGTCATGATGATATTTCTTGCCATCACCATCATGCAGCTTGTTGTCCGGTTCATGAGGGTCGCCACATCCGAGCTCCTCAGTGACGTAAGCCCGATATTCAAGAACGTTCACGTGGGCACCATCGTGGCGAGCATCCTGGGCATAATCCTGGTTATGACCGGATGGTGGCAGTACATGTGGGTCCTCTTCGGGGGGGCCAATCAGCTCATGGCATCGCTGGCACTGATGCTGGTCGCTGCCTGGCTCATGTCTGAAGGCAGGCCTTCCGGATGGGCCTTTTACCCCATGATCTTCATGTTCGTCACCACCATTGCGGCTCTCATTCTGACCTCGTACAGGCTGCTGACAAAGGTGTTCACCGGAGCCATCAAGGGTACCGAGGCGATCATAGGGAACACTCTGATGGGATTGGCGGGTGTCTTCCTGGTCGTTGCAGCCCTGATACTGGCTTTTGAAGGCTTCAAGGCCTTCAAGAGATACAGGCAAGCCAGGGTGACCGGCGCTCCATCGAGGGCCTAGAGAGGAAAAGAGAAGCGGGGAAGATTTTCTATGTGAATGCGCCGTGGAGGGACTTTTTGCAAAAAGTCCCTCCCCGGGACCCCTCCTCGAAAACTCCCAATATATTGGTGGCTGTCGCTGGTTGCTTCTCGTTTGTAGTTCAGGTAGGATGTGGTGAACGAAGTGAACCACGTCTGTTTCTTCAATATTGTCGTACTCTACCGGGAGCATGAAGGTTCCTGTAGGAATGCGGCGGAGTCAATCATTGTATCGTGGGTTTTCGTGCAAGGTGCTCGACGAGAACCTCCCCGAAAACTCTTGGAATTATAATCTCCCGTATCGGTCTTTTCAGACTGCGGGATGTCCTGGAGTACAACATGTCTGAAGACGAAAAGAAAAAAGGCGGATTCTTTCAGGCGGTCAAGGAATTCGTCTACGGTGTTGCCGCCCACGACTCGGCTCGATACGCTCTCAAGACGCGAGCCAGTATGGAGCATCTGTTCATACTGATCACAATGGGAGATATGCTGGGAGTCCCGATTCTGCCCCCGTACTATTCGTTGAGACTCCTCCCTTACGTTGTGCCGCAGATATCTACCTGGAAGCGCAGGATGCTCCGGGAAAAGGATCTTACCGACGCCCTGGCGTGACGGCACCCGCACGGCGACTCAAAACACCGGAAGACCGCATGGGGGAATCGGTATCCGGGGTGCCGTCGCCGGTTGGACGTGAGAATTGAGCGCACTCCCCGCGTGAAGGAATGCGAACCAATCAGTGCCACTCCTCAAGGAGCTTATTCTTATGTCATTAGCAAGAATCTTCGAACAATACCCTGATCGGCGCTACATAATGTTCGGCGGAAAGGGTGGTCTCGGAAAGACTACGTTCTCTGCCGCCACGTCCTATTATCTAGCCAAGACCGGAAAGAAGGTCCTCGTTTTCTCCGTTGATCCGCAGGCCTCTCTCACCGACATTTTCCAGCGTGACATCTTTGGCAAGGGGCCCACCGAGATAATGCCGAATCTCTATGCCCAGGAAATAGACGCGGACCACCGCGTTAAAGAATACCAGAACGAAATCCGCAAGAAAATCCTGGACATGTACGGGATGGACCAGATCCCGGAAGAAATCGAAAGCTACATCCAGGCGGCAGCGGCAGAACCGGCCATGGAAGAGAGCGCTATCTTCGACGAGGTCGTGGATATAGTCGTCAAAGGCGAATTCGATTATTACATTTACGACCTGGTGCCTCTTGGTCACGCACTCTATTATCTGAGCATGGCTTCGGTTTACGATGCCTGGATTGACAAAATCACTGGTCTCCGCGAGCAGATGCGGGAATACGACCAGGTAGCGGCCGTCATGAGGCGCGAGAAGGAGCTTGACGAGGACGCCATCCTCAATGAGCTTCTCTACATCAAGGACCGGATCAACAAATCTTCCAGCATCCTTACGGACAAGACGAAGACGGCTTTCTTTTTCGTTGTGACAGCGGAGGAGATGGTGATCAAGGACACCGTCAAGGCTGGGGAACTCTTCGCCAAGTTCGATGTTCCGCTGAGTGGTTACATCATCAATCGAGTCCTGCCAAACGAACTCAAGACCCAGAACATCCCTGAATACCTGAAGAACAGGCTGGAAATGCAGGATCATTACCTCGAAGTGATTGACAAGGAATTCCAGGGCCAGATTCTGGCTTCAGTTCCCGAGATGGAACGAGACGTGACCGGGCTGCCAATGATAGAGAAACTGGCCCGGGTCATGTTCGGCGACTTTTAAAGGGACCGGGGGTAAGCCGTGAACAGCATAACCATAAGCATGAAACAGTATCTGAAAGACCATCCCAAGCTAAAATACATATTCTTCGGCGGCAAGGGAGGTGTTGGGAAGACGGTGATGGCGGGCGCAGCGGCCCTATGGTCGGCTCAACAAGGAAGAAGGACCCTGCTGGCTTCCACCAACCCGGTTCACAGCCTTTCCAACCTGTTCGAACAGAACGTCTTCGGCAGACCGGTGGTGGTATGCGACGAAGACAACTGCTATGCATTCGAGATTGACACCAAGGAAACCATCGAGCGATCCAAGCGCGAAATACGGGAAAAGATCAACTGGTTCCTGAAATTCGCGGACATAACAACCAAAGCGGAGGACTTCATCGAGTCCGCGACCATGAACCCCGCGTTTGAAGAGTCGGCCATGTTCGAGAACATGATGGACCTCATGTTCAAGGACGAGTACGACTTCTACGTCTTCGACACTGCTCCCACGGCCAACGCCCGCCGGCTTCTGGGCATGTCCAAAGTTTACGGCTTGTGGGTCGAGAAGATGCTCAAGAGCCGCGAAGAAGCCAAGTCCCTGCGCGAAATGCTCTCCTTCTCCAAGAAGAATGAAGAAGATCCGCTCCTGGACTATCTCATCAGCTTCAAAGGCAGGATGAGCCACGCGAAGGATCTCCTCACCGATGATCAGCTCACTTCGTTCTTTTTCGTGACTCTGCCGGAGAGTCTGCCCATCGCGGTCATCACCCGTTTCATCAACTGGTTCCACGAATTCGGCATCCCCGTGGGCGGCGTCGTCGTAAATGGCTTGATAGAGAAGAGCCAGCTTTCCGGTGATTCCGCCGAGTTCGTCCGCAACCGGGTGATAATGCAAGAAGAGCACATGGCGGAAATCTGGAAGCTGTTTGGCGACAGGGTTCGGGCTATCGTGCCTCTTTTCGAGACGGAGGTCAAAGGCGCCGCCATGCTCAACCGCCTGGTCAAACATCTGATGGCGGACAACGGGCCTCCGCTGTAAATCCGATTCAAGAAAAGGAGTCCAAACGGATGGATGATTATAGCAGTTGCCAGATGTTTTGACCGGTTTGCTCTGACGACCTGGGGGCTTCCGAAGGAAGGTTTAACGGCTCTGCGTTGTCCGAAGTGAGGGGGTCTCCAGGTCGGCGGCCATCCAATCGGACATTATTTTTGGCAACTGCTATATACCTCGCCCCAATGGGAAAGCTCAGCGCTGTTAACCATTGACGTGCAAAGAGATTTCACGTTCGAGGGGTGAGTATTGCATTCCGGGAACCTTGGAAGCACTGCCGGCGATGCGTACCATTGCAGAGGCCTATTGTAGGGTGAGACTCCCGATTGCGAACATCGTGAGGCTGTATGAGCCGGATGGCCCCAACGCCGATTTGTGCCGCCGTGCTATGATCGAGGCAAAGGCCGCCGGCGGGAGACAGCCGGCTCAGCATTGGGGTCAGCCGCCCAGATATGCGTCAATGACCTTCGGATCATTGAGTAACTGCCGGCATGTTCCAGACAGCACGATGCGTCCTGTTTCCAGAACGTAGCCGCGATGCGCCACCCGGAGCGCCTGCTTGGCATTCTGTTCCACGAGGAGCACAGCGGTCCCGGAACGGTTGATCTCCTGCACGATGCCGAAAATTTCCTGCACAATCAGCGGAGCAAGTCCCATCGAGGGCTCGTCCAGGAGAAGGAGAGTCGGTCGAGCCATCAACGCTCTCCCTATTGCCAGCATCTGCTGTTCGCCTCCACTCAGGTTTCCCGCCGATAAGTTTGCCCTCCTCCCAAGGATGGGGAACCGGGACACCACCTTCTCGAAATCGTGGGCCACTCCGTCGCGATCCCTGCGGCTGTACGCTCCCAGTTCGAGGTTCTCACGGACTGTCATGGTGGTCAGGATTGCCCGCCCCTCGGGCACTTGTACGATTCCGCGGCGCACAATCTCCTGTGGGGGTAATTTTGCGAGAAGAGCACCTTGGAAGCTGACGGCTCCCCTGGAAGGTCTTAGAAGTCCGGAGACAGTATGGAGGGTCGTAGTCTTGCCGGCGCCATTGGCCCCAATAAGAGCGACGATTTCCCCTGCCCGCACTTCGATGTCCACCTGATGCACCGCGCGGATGTGACCATAGTTTACCGTAAGGTCACTGATCCTGAGCAAGGACTCCGCCATCTCCGTCATCCTTTCCCAAGTACGCTTCGATCACCTGAGGGTCCTCTCGGATTTCTTCCGGCGTCCCACTCGCGATCAATCGTCCGAAATTCAACACGGTTATCCCGTGGCAAACACCCATCACCAGCCGCATGTCATGCTCGATCAGGAGAATGGTGTAGCCGCGTCCGTTGATGTTCTGTAGCTGAGTCATGAGTTCCTCGGTCTCGGCAGGATTCATGCCCGCGGCGGGCTCGTCCACAAGAAGTACTCTTGGTTCGGTAGCCAAGGCGCGAGCAAGCTCAACCTTACGTTGTTCTCCGTATGAAAGGCCGCCGGCCTCCAAAGTCGCTTTGCCCTCGAGGTTGACCCACGACAACAGCTCCAAAGCCCGTTCCCGTGCCTTCCTTTCCTCTCGCCGGTGGTACGGGAACGCCAGAAGGGTGGATACCAGACCGTAACTCAGTTGGTCATGCATCCCGACCATCACGTTTTCGAGGAGGGTCATTTGCGGGAAGATCCGGATGTTTTGAAACGTGCGCCCAATGCCCGCGCGGGTGATCTTGTGAGCAGGCAGCCGTGTCAGTTCACGGTCTCCCAGGCTCACTGTCCCGGCTGTAGGATTCAGTAATCCGGTGACCACATTAAAGAGAGTCGTCTTTCCCGCACCGTTGGGCCCGATTAGCCCGTAGATCGATCCTTCCGGAACCTTGAAGGAGACCCCGTCGAGGACTCGGAGCCCCCCAAAGCGCTTGCTCAGCCCTTCGATACCAAGCATGGGACCTCCTCCGCTTCGCCTTCTGTGTCCGCTTTTCCCCAGGGCCGACACCATGCCAAGAGCCGACGATCCCAGATGCCGTTGGGCAGGTAGATGACCACGAGGATTAGAATGAGCCCATTCACGGCGAGGCGGAATTCAGCCAGAAACCTGAGCAGCTCCGGCAGAAGCGCCAGGATTGTAGCCCCGATCATTGGCCCCACGAAGCTTCCTGTCCCACCCAGTATCGCTCCGGTCAAGATGTCTACTGCGGGATCGAACCCGTACTCCCGCGGGGAGACGAAGTATGTGAAGTGTGCGTTGAGCCCGCCCGCCACTCCGGCGATCGCGGCCCCGAGCACGAAGGCGAGCATCTTGTAATAGGTCGTGTTGATGCCCATGGTCTTGGCAGCAACCTCGTCCTGCTTGATGGCCTCAAAGGCCCGGCCGATCTTCGACCTGCGTAGCCGTACGAATCCGTAGACGAGGAGAGACATGGCGGTCACTACATGCCAGAACTCGGTCTTCATCGGCACGCCGTTCAGGCCCATGGCGCCTCCCGTGATCTCCATGTTGAGGAAGACCACCCGCATCACCTCACCAAAGCCGAGGGTGGCCATTGCCAGATAGACCCCCGAGAGACGAAGAGTTGGAATCCCGATCACCAAGGCGACGATCGCGGGGAACAGGGCTCCCAGCGCCAGCGCCTGATAAAAGGGAGCACCCAACTTCATGGTGGCCAGCGCCGAGGTGTACGCTCCGATACCCATGAAGGCAGCGTTGCCAAGTGAGAGCAACCCGCATGAGAGGGTAAGATAGATAGACAGGGCCAGCATGGCGTGTACGCCGATGGAGTAGATCAACGTGTTGTAGGTGGCCCACAGCATTCCGAGATCTTCTAACATTCCAAGCCTCCGGTCATCTTCATGCCTTGCGCTCTACCACTTGTCCGAAGAGGCCGGATGGCCGAATGAGCAGGATCACAAACAAGAGGCCGAAGGCGACCGCGTCACGGTAGTCACTGGACAAGTACGCAACGCTCATAACTTCGACTATTCCAAGAAAGAGGCCGCCGACCATTGCCCCCCGGACGTCGCCCATACCCCCCAGGATGATGGCTGCGACACCCTTTGGCAGTAACGGCTGTCCCATGAACGGAAAGATGGCGTTAAACGACAGCCCTATCAGCACACCGGCTCCTCCCCCGAAAGCAGCGGCGGTGAAACAGACCAAGGCAAAGACCACTTCCACGTTCACTCCGAGAAGATGGGCTGTCTGAGGGCTTTCAGCGACGGCTCTGACCGCTTTCCCGAGTCTCGTCCTCTTGAGGACCAGCACTAGACCGGCCATGAGGCTAAGTGAAAGAAGCACAATGGACAACTGCAAGGCCGTCACATGCACTTCTCCCACTTGAAAGCTCAACTCGGGGATCGTGCCGGGGGGAAAGCGCAAGACCTCAGCACCGAAGAGCCCTTGAGCCACGTTGGTCAAGAAGATGGCTGCGCCGATGGTCGCAATCATGGGCATCAGGTGGTGAGCGCGGCGTGCACGCAGAGGTTTCAGCATCACCTGATCGATCACGAGCCCCAAAATGCCCGAGCCAAGCATCGCTATGGGCAGTGCGAGCCATATACCGACATTCGTCTTGGCTACCAGCACGAGCGCCGCATACGCTCCAAGCATAAACACCGCACCGTGGGAGAGATTGATTACCTCAAGGACCCCGAAGACCAAAGTGAATCCCAGTGCGAAAAGAGCATACACGCTCCCGAGAGCGATAGCGTTTGCAACTTGTTGACCGAACATCAGGAAGCTCCCTGAAAGCCCGTCCCGAGACGAGGCTTCTCAGCCAGGCACGGTTCGATGGGCACACGAATCGTCAGTCCAGCGAGACGAACTTGCCGCCTTTGGCGATGAACACATGGGCCTGCTGTTCGGCGTCGTAGCCCGTTTCGATTCCGGGCTTGGGCGGGGCCTTGCGAAAGCAGAAAGGACCTGTGGCGCCTTCGACTCTCACATTCGGTAGCTCATCGCGCAACCCCTGGCGGTCTTTCTCCAGGTTTCCGGTGAGCTTTGTCTTCTTCAGCGCCTCGGCCACGATACAGAGGGCATCGTACGCCTGGGCAGCGAACTGGTCCGGTTCGGCGCCGAACTTCTTGATGTAGGCTGCAATAAAGGCCTTGTTCTTAGGTCTCTGGTCTTCAGAGGACCAGGGGCCTCCCATGATGGTGCGGTCCGCAGCTGCGCCGGCGATGTCGAACAGTTTTGGTGAGTTGAAACCGTTTCCGCCTATGAACGGGACACCGATACCGAGCTGTCGGGCTTGGAGGATCATGTTTGCCGCCTCCTCGGCGAGGGCCGAGCAGACGATTGCGTCAGGATTCTGGGCCTTGATCTTGGTGAGCTGTGCCCGGAAATCTACGTCGCCTTTCGCGAAGGTTTCGGTGCTGGTAACGGGTATAGCCTGCGCATCGAGAGCAATCTTGAATACGTCGTAGCCGCTCTTGGTGAAGGCGTCGTCATTTCCATACAACACGGCCACCTTCTTGATCGCGAACTTCTTGACGGCCTCCCGCAGGGTCACCGGTAGGACATCGGCTTCCATGATGGAGTTTCGAAAGGTCCACGGCCCGATGTCGGTGATACCGCTAGCCGTGTTGCTCGTCCCAAACACGACGACCTTCGCGTGGTTGGCAAAAGGGTCTGCCGCAAAGGCGGAGTTAGACAGTGTCGGCCCGAAGATCCCCAGGACTTTGTCCTTGAAGATGAATTTCTTAAAGACGTTGATCGCCTCCTCTTTTTTCCCCTGTTCGTCTTCGATGACAAGCATGATGTTCTTTCCTTGCACGCCGCCGGCAGCGTTGATCTCTTCCGCTGCAAGCACAAAACCGTTTCGTATCATCACGCCGTATTTTGCAGCGGCACCTGTCAGGGCCTCTGCTACACCGAACTTCACTTCGCCGGCTGAGGCCGTTCCGCTAATCAGCCCTAGTAATACAGCAAACACTCCATGGATTAATCGCTTGGTCATGACGTCCTCCTCACTCGTGCGCTGGATTGTGGTTTTGTTGACGGTTTGGCGGTCCGGACACCAGCGTCTTCGCTATGAACGGACACACAATCGTTGTTATCGTCCCGGCAGACGACCAGGATTCTTGTTTGGACCGACGGACATCCAGATCTGCATGTCCATGGCCGCGCGTTGCCACTGAAACCGTTCGTGGTTCCGGGGAAGTCTGCAACATCCGCCCGGAGGCGTAAACGCAGTTCTCCCGCGAGGCGACGAGTTTTCGCGTCACTCTCTACAGGCCGCTTCATCTCCGGGAATCAACGATTTCCTCGCATCGCGGCAAGAGATTTTCTGCAACCACATCGTATGGAGACAGGAGACTAGGAAGGGTAAATCCCTTAGTATTCTGGACGCGACCCCAATATGTTGGTGTCAGCGCTTGGTGATCGCAGGCCCTCATCTTGATAGGACCGATGGGGGTCTCAATGGTTAACCCCTCAAGAGCATTGACGACTTCCTCGGTATTAAAGGTCCCAGCTTTCCTTATGGCTTCCACGAGAAAGCGTGCAGCGCAGTATGCTCCGAAGACGGTGGTTCCCGGTGGAATCGGAGAGGACACGCCCTCTTTCTTGGCGAACTCCGTGTACTTCTGAACAAACGCTCTATTTGCTGGTGTATCTGGGTGATACCAGAGATAGCTGGTACTTCCGAAGGTGTTCTCGCCCAGAGGGGTATCAGCCAGCGCAGCGACCATTATGGGATCCGGGAGGAGGACGAGAAAAGGACGTGTTTTTTTCAAGACCCCGGCTCCGGCAGCTTGCTTCATGAATCCGGCCATTCCTGAAGCACCAACGGCCACGTATACCGCAGAGGGATTCTTCGCCATTATTTCTCTCATGTACGGAGAATAGTCGTCCGTCTTCAGCGGTATCCAAGTTTCACCCAACTTCTCCACGCTCGGCTGCAATTTCTCTAGTTCCTGCCAAAAGTTCTGGGCTATTGCACGGCCGTATTCATAGTCTTCGCCCACTATGAACCACTTGAGATACTTCCTATATTTTGCGTAACGCGCGCCGGATTTACCGTCGATCATTGAATTGGGACATGAACGAAACACGTACCTGTGTCCTTTTTCTCCTGTGATTCGATCACTTCGGGCGACGTGCACCATGAATATCTTTTTGTGTTCTCCCGCGATCTTTGAAACTGCGAGGGCAGACGAGCTGCTGGTAGTTCCTCCCAGGAAGTGTACCCCCTCTTTGAGTATGAGTTCCTCTGCCGCTGCCCGTGCCTTTTCCTCCGAGAACTCATCGTCTCGTGCTATTATTTCAACACGTCGTCCGTTGAGTCCGCCACTGGAGTTTATTTCTTCAGCGACCATCTTCCAGCTCAGCAATGCCGGGTTCCCAAAAGCAGCCGCAGGTCCTGACAACGCGTCGATAATACCGATCTTGATAAGCTCGTCGGCTGGACTTGAAGCTGGGTGTAGCGTCAAGCCGAGAAGCATAATTACCGATCCAATCAAGAGTGAACTGCTCCGACGAAAACGTTGTGAACCATACATGTCATCACCTCGATTCTTCCTGGGCCTCGCGGCGCGTTACTTTCGAAGAGTTCCGGGATATCCAGGCGGAATGTGAAACTTGCCTGTTCCCGTGAACACCCGCTCCCGCACTTCACGATCGCTTTCGGGCTTTCGGACGCACTGGTCCACTTCACCTCGGAACTCGTCGTTGACCTCGTTCACCTTGCCGCGGTTGAGGGTAACCCACTCGACGCGTCCTTCCTTTTCGAGCGTGCCACGATGCGTTCACAAGTCACTATCCGATATTGATCACCCAGCCGTACGGATCGGATTCGCGGCCTGTCTGTATCGCAGTGAGACGGTCAAAAAGTTTGTGGGCTGCCTCACCAGTCTTGCCGTCGGCCACCACATAGTCTTGCCCCCTGTAGCGAAAACTGCTCACCGGCGATATCACCGCGCCCGTCGCCACTCCGAAGACTTCTTTCAGGCTCCCATCTACAACGGCTTGCACGAGCTGGTCGATGGTGACTTTCCGTTCCCCGCACGTGTAACCCAAGTCACGGGCAAGCTGAAGCACACAGTCGCGCGTCACACCGGGTAGGATCGTTCCGCAGAGGGGTGGAGTGATGATCTGGTCATTGATACGGAAGAAGATGCTACTGGCCCCCACCTCCTCAATGGAAGCCCTGTCCGCCCCGTTGAGCCATAGCACCTGTGCAAAGCCCTGAGCGTGGGCCTCCTGGCCGGCCAGCATAGACGCGGCATAATTAGACGCAGTCTTGGCTTCGCCGACGCCGCCCGGCCACGCCCGGACGTATTTGTCGGTGACCATAATCTTGACTGGCTCGAAGCCTTCGGGATAGTACGCACCCACAGGGGAAAGAATGATGTAAAACAGATACTCGCTACCGGTTCGCACGCCGACGAAGGGATCCGTAGCAATGACCGTCGGTCTAATGTAAAGCGACGTTCCCGACTTCCTGGGTATCCAATCGCGGTCTGTCCTCACTAAAGCGCTCACATGGTCCATGAATAGGTCCGGAGCTATCGTCGGGATGCAAAGCCTCTCGCAGGACCGATTGAAGCGTGCAATGTGCTTGTCGGGCCGGAACAGGAGGATCTCGTCGGATTTGGGGCCGAGGAATGCCTTCAGTCCTTCGAAGACCTGCTGGCCATAATGGAATACGAGCGCGGCGGGATGGAGCCTGATGTTGCCCAGCGGGGTGATTTCCGCACTTTGCCACTCTCCGTCGCTGTAACGCATAGTAAGCATGTGATCGGTAAAGATCCTTCCGAACCCCAGATTGTCTTCGTCGTAGCCTTCCAACCCGGGCCGGTTGCGGGGCACTTTTGTCATAATCATTTCTCCGAGCCGGTCACTCCTATAGTCCGGGAGCTATGGGGCGGTACTGTGTTCCCTGCGGTTGCGATCGCCTGTTGGATCGGTGACTGTGTACCGCTCAGTGCGAGCTTCGGCTGCTATTCAGTAGGAGCCCGAAGGCGATCCAAGAGGGTTCGACCAGCGGTGAGGGCTATTCGGTTGACTTCCACCAAGTGCTGTTTAGCTATTCCAAAGTAGTTGACCAAGGCATCCTGCACGGCTTCAATCGAGACGACGCGGCTTATGGCGAGGTAGGAACCCAGCATGACCATGTTGGCCGCTCGCGGAAGTCCCACGTCGCGAGCTATTTGATCTGCCTGCACTTGGTATACATCAAGGCCAGTTCCTTCCGAGGGTGCTTGCACCCTGGAGGAATTCAGCACAAGCAGGCTGCCTGTTCTCAGCTGTGGCCCGAACTTAACCAGGGACGGTTCATTGAAAATCAGAGCTGCGGACACGTCTTCCGCCAGCGGAGAACCTATAGGTCGGTCGGATATAGTCACGGCGCAAGCGGCAGTCCCCCCACGTTGTTCGGGACCGTAAGAAGGCATCCAAGTGGCATACTTGCCGTCTGCTGCAGCTGCACGGGCCAGGACTTGCCCGCACGTCAACACTCCTTGCCCGCCAAAACCTGCGATCAGCGCTTGATGATACATGATCCCTCAACCACATTTTATCTCGTGCCGGCAGGACTGAGGCTCCTCACCGTATTCTGCAACTGCTCTCACGTGCGATGGCTCTTTGAAAACTCCCAACGGATAGTAAGCAATCATTTGTTCTTTGATCCAACGCAATGCAGTCAACGGTTCCATGCCCCAGCAGGTGGGACAGGCAGACAATACCTCCACCATGGAGAACCCCAACCCTTCTTGCTGACAACGAAACGCTTTTGTAATACTCTTCTTGGTCCTAACGACCCCGGCAGGATTGTTCACGGCCACCCGGGCTATGTAGGCAGGCCCGTCCAGGGCAGATAGCAGTTCTGCCATCCGCAGTGGGTAACCATCCCGCGTCAGATCCCTCCCACCAGGTGAGGTTGCCGTTTTTTGCCCGGGCAAAGTGGTGGGTGCCATCTGGCCGCCCGTCATGCCATAGTTTGCATTATTGATGAAAACCACGGTGATGTTTTCCCCGCGTGCTGCCGCGTGGACAATCTCGGTCAGGCCGATGGACGCCAAGTCACCGTCACCTTGGTACGTGAAGACAATACGATCCGGGAGTACCCGTTTGATCCCTGTCGCCACCGCCGGCGCCCGTCCGTGGGATGCTTCCTGCATGTCCAAGTCCAGGTAGTCGTAAATCAGAACCGAACAACCCACGGACGCGACGCCTACCGTCTTTTCACGCAGGCCGAGGTCGTCGATTACTTCAGCCACGAGTCGGTGTACCACACCGTGGCCACAGCCCGGGCAATAATGGGATATTGCGGGCGTCAGGGTGTTCGGGGGGGTGTAAGAGAAACGAGTCATTTTTCTTCCCCTTTTATGATTCGCCGGACTTCGGCTTCAATCTCGCGTGCCGAGACTACGATTCCACCCATGCGGCCATAGAAGTGAATCTCTCGACCAGGCAGGGCCAGTCGCACGTCGTCCACCATCTGACCGGCATTCATCTCCACAGTCAGTACGTGTGCCGCCCCGACGGCGGCAGACTGCAAAGACTCTGCGGGAAAGGGCCATAAGGTGACGGGCCGAAACAATCCAGCCCTTATTCCAGTCTCCCTCAGACTATCCACGGCACTTCGAGCCACCCTGGCGCAAATCCCGAAAGCGACAATCAGCAATTCAGCGTCTTCAACACAGTAGCCTTCCGACATAACCTCATTGGCGCCCATTTGCCGGTACTTGGCCTGCAGATGAAGGTTGTGAGCCTCCATTTGGTCGGGATCCAGGTACAAGGACTTTATTACCCGTCGTTGACGCCCCTTACAGCCATCTGTGATCCATGGCTTGGCGCTCTCATCAGTCTGTGCTTCAGGCAACACGACGGATTCCATCATTTGTCCCATTACGCCGTCAGTGAGCAGCACAACCGGAGTGCGGTAAAGCTCAGCTTTGGCGAAGGACTTGAAGACCAAGTCCACCATCTCCTGCACCGACGCCGGAGACATGACCAGCACGCGGTAGTCGCCGTGTCCGCCACCCCGGGTAGCCTGGAAGTAATCTCCCTGTGACGGCTGTATAGTTCCCAGGCCGGGGCCGCCACGCATGACGTTGACTATCACACACGGGAGTTCCGCTGAGGCCAGGAAGGAAACCCCTTCTTGCTTCAGGCTTGTACCGGGCCCGGATGAGGAGGTTAGCACCCGGGCACCGGCACCGGCCGCCCCGAAGACCATGTACACAGCCGCCAGTTCACTCTCCGCCTGCAGGAACGTTCCGCCCACTGCCGGCATGCGCCGGGCGAGGTATTCCATCAGCTCGGTTTGAGGCGTAATAGGATAGCCGAAATAGTAACGGCAACCTGCTCGGACCGCGGCCTCACCTATTGCTTCATTCCCTTTCATCATCACTTGCATGAGTGTCGTCCTTTTGAGCGAAAGCAAATACGACGTCAGGACACATCAGGCAGCATTGTAAGCACCCCCGACAGGCCCCAGCGTCGGTTATTTTCACCTCCGGATAACCGCGTGGGTTGAAGTGATCGCTCAAAACGAGTATTTTCGGCGGACAGAAGGCCGTGCAAATACCGCAGCCCTTGCATCGTTCGCCCCGGATGGCAGGTCCAATTCGGCCGACCGCGGTTTCCGATGAGCAGGTTTGCTGGATTGTAGCCATCATTGACCTCAGGAGATCTTTGTTCGGAAGGCTAGAGCACATCTTGTGCCATCTTCTTCAGACATGTCGCAAATAGTGCTCCAGAAATCCGGGAAACAGCTTCAGAGGCCTGGAATTGCACATGCCAACCTTCCATGGCAGTGGGAATGTGCCCGCAGTCGTCCTCACGACTTGCGGCTTGCAGGGGGCCTTGCGAGACCTTTTAGAATTGGGAAAATGGCAGGCTATGAGCGTAGCGAGTCGGCAAGATTTCGGAACCGGGCGCAAGGGATTGTTCACCTTAGTAATGGGGAAATTACTTTCCACCGTGAACTTGGTTTCCGGCAGATTATTTCATATGACAATTCTCGAAAGTCCTGTCGAAATCAGATCGCACTGCCGGCAAACCGGAAGTGGCACCCAGAAACCCTATCCGTGATTACTTTCGAGAACCGGTATAACGACCGATCCAATTGATGTTCACATTCTCTTGCGGCAGGTGTTACAATGAACGAGGACCATACCTTTTTCATTTGTTGTATAGCTGGCGCACCGAGATTCCCAGCAACTGAGCAGCGCGCGTCCGGTTCCCGCCTACGACGCCC
>Ga0172371_10005173_pt1 | contig 19448 bp, 17 predicted proteins | sample Lak12m_FD_114543 | JGI IMG/M metagenome (GOLD analysis project Ga0172371, IMG submission 114543) | Freshwater microbial communities from Kabuno Bay, South-Kivu, Congo - kab_022012_12m | ecosystem: Environmental > Aquatic > Freshwater > Lake | place: Democratic Republic of the Congo: South-Kivu... | reverse complement strand
GGCGGGGGTTTTCCCCTTATGGTGAAGGGACTGGCCCGGGCGTGCTTTTCCTAACCCCGGGTGTGATCGCGGACGTGCAGCGTCCCGGTCCCGCAACCGGCCTGCCCACCCGCACCGAACAGGGGGACCTGAAATTCGTGATATCGGCTTCACAGGGTGAATTCCCGAGGATCGTGATCGCACTGAAAAACCATGAGGACGCTTTTTACGGTACGGCGCGCGCCCTTTATCTGGCGGAAGAGTACCAGGTTCCGGTGATCGTGCTTTCCGACCAGTACCTTGCGGATTCGTCGGCCACCGTAAAGCCTTTTGATATGGGAAAAATACGGACGGAAAAACCCGCCGAAATTCCGGCTGGAGAGGAATACCTGCGTTACCGGATTACGGAAAACGGCATATCGCCCCGCGCGATACCCGGGCAGAGCGGAAACCTGGTATGCATCGACAGCGACGAGCACGACGAGATGGGCCGGATCACCGAATCGGCCGAGGTGCGCGTCCGGATGGTGGAAAAACGGATGCGCAAGCTGGATGCGTTCAGGCCGGCGGAGCCTGATTTCCTGGGAGCGGAGGATTTTGACACTTTGCTTCTTGGCTGGGGATCCATGTACGGGCCAATCGCGGAAGCGGTGGGGATCATGGCGGACGAAGGGAAAAAAGTGGCGGCGCTTGTTTTCGGGGATGTCTATCCGCTGCCGACAGGGCTGCTTGCCAAAAAGGCCGGACGGGCGAAGCTGATCGTGGATGTGGAGCAGAACGCCACCGGGCAGTTTGCCGGGCTGGTCCGCGAGATAACCGGAATCACATGCGGCGGCAGGATTTTAAAATACGACGGAAGGCAGATCACGGGCGGAGAGATAGCGGACCGCCTGCGGAAGGGGGCATATTAAATGGGGAACACTTTTGAAATCTATGAGGCGGCGTGGTGCCCCGGATGCGGAAATTTCAGCATATTGAAATGCCTCCAGAAAGCGCTGGATGAATTGGGCAGGGAGCCGAAGGATATACTGATGGTGGGGGGCATCGGCCAGGCGGCCAAACTGCCCCAGTATATCAGCGCCAACGCCTTCTGCGGGCTCCACGGACGCGCGCTGCCGGCGGCGGTTGCCGCCAAGATGGCAAACGGGAACCTTACGGTGATCGTGGATACCGGGGACGGCGATTCGTACGGGGAAGGCGGAAACCATTTTATCCATAACGTGCGCCGAAACGTGGACATCACCCATTTTGCGCACGACAACCAGATTTACGGTCTGACAAAGGGGCAGGCATCGCCCACCAGCATGCTGGGAATGGTGACCGGCGTGCAGGTTTTCGGAAATATAAACGAACCCTTAAACCCTGCGCTGATGGCCATTGCCGCCGGCGCCGGGTTTGTGGCACGGGGATTCAGCGGAAACCAGGAGCAGCTTGTATCCCTTATGAAGCAGGCGATCGCATACAGGGGTTACGCCCTGGTGGATATCCTGCAACCCTGCGTGAGTTTCAACAAACTCAACACCTTTGCATGGTACAAGGAGCGGGTATACGAACTGGACGCTTCTTTCGACCCGCGGGACAAGGCGGCGGCGCTGGGCAAGGCGATGGAGTTCGGGGACCGCATCCCGACCGGCCTCCTTTACATGGAGGAAAAAGAAACGTTCCATGAAAAAAACCCAGTATTGAAAGGTGGGGAAACGCTTCTTGGCCACGGGAAAAATACGGAAACGGTTAAAAAACTGGCGGCAGAGCTGATCTGACCGCCGGCCTGAAAGGACATAGACGTCATTTAATAAAAATTTTAAGGAGGGTAATAATATGGCTGTAAAAAATGCCATGACGGCTGAATTCCTGCATTCCGCCTACGGCGGGGAAAGCATGGCGCATATGCGCTACCTGATATGGGGCGATATGGCGAGGAAGGAAGGGTTCCCCAACATTGCGAAGCTTTTTGAGGCAATCGCCCATGCCGAACGCGTGCATGCGACCAACCATTTCCATGAGATCGACGGGGGGACCCAGGCTTCGGCCGTTACGGCCGGCGGCGCCTTCGGCGTCGGTAAAACCGTGGACAACCTGGACGGCGCCATCATGGGCGAGGAGCACGAGATTGAGCAGATGTACCCGGTGTATCTGAACACCGCGGAATTCCAGAACGAAAAGGGCGCGCAGAAGTCATTCCGGTATGCGCTGGAGGCGGAGAAGATTCACGCGAAGCTGTTCCACCAGGCGCAGGACGGCGCAAGGAAAGGAAAGGACATGGCGCTTCAAGCGGTGTTTATCTGCCCGGTATGCGGACATACGGTGCTGGACGAGGCGCCGGAATTCTGCCCGGTATGCGGCACAAAGCGGGAAATGTACAAGAAATTCTGATAAACGGTTAAGAATATTCTTAAAAAGCAACGGTATATGCCGCTGCTTTTTTTAATTTACACAATAAGGTGCAAAGTTTAAAAATTAAAAAAAGACAGAAAACACTATAAATAATGATTGACAAATCAGTCAACAATAAATTATACTTTAATTGAACGATGGGTCAACATAAAAAGGAGGGGATTGAATGAGCCCGAGAAGTGAGAAACAGAACGCTGCGATCAAAGACGAACGCAGGGAACAGATTCTTTCAGCGGCCTTAAGGCTTTTTGCGAAGCGCGGGTTTGCCGCAACCAAGATAGGCGATATTGTTGGACAGGCGGGCATAAGCCACGGGCTGGCCTACCACTACTTCCACTCCAAGGAAGAGATATTCTACGAGCTATTAAAACGGGCGATGCAGGCCTCCTCCGAATCCATTCTGGTCGCCGAGCGTATGCCGGGCCGGCCGGCGGATAAGATCCGTATGATTGCGGGCTATATAATGGATGCAATCGGCAAGTTTGAGGATACCGCGTATTATTTTATGATCGTAACGCACGCTTCGGTGATGGAGGGGCAATCAGAGGAAAACCGAAGACTGCTGGAGGAATCGGCTGCAGGGCTGGAGGCAATGGTCCGCATCCTAAAGGCGGGACAGGAGGCAGGGGAAGTGCGCGAAGGCGACGCGGAGGCCATGGCAACAACGTTTTTTGCGGCCCTGCAGGGACTGGCTATGTATAAACTCTCCAGCGCGTCTTTTGTAATGCCAAATCCCGGGATATTGGTGAACATGGTGATAGAGCCGTAAAATATGAAGTATTAAAGGGAGGATGAAAAAATGAAAAAGGTGGTCATCATAGGCGCGGGCATCGCGGGGCTGACCTGCGGGATCTATGCCCAAAAAAGCGGTTTTGACACCGAGATTTATGAAATGCATACCGTCCCCGGCGGGGAATGCACGGGATGGGACCGGAAAGGGTACCATTTTGACGGCTGCATACACTGGCTGGTGGGCACGAAGAAAGGGACGGGCCTGGGCAATATCTGGCGGGAAACCGGGGCGCTGGACGATTCCGTACGCGTAATCGACCATGATATTTTTGTGCGGTATGAGGAAGAAGGCGGCGCGGTGGATTTTTATACCGACGCGGACAAACTGGAGGCGCATTTGATTCTAAAAGCGCCCGGAGACAAAAAAGAGATCAAAAAATTCTGCAGTGCGATTCGCGCGCTGGGCAAATTCGCCATGCCGGTGGATAAACCCATGGACTTGATGAACGCGGGGGACGGAATGAAATTTGCCGCAAAACACGCAAAGGCGTTCGCAAAGATGTCCGAATACGGAAAAATGACGTCCGGAGAATTCTGCGCGCGCTTAAAAAGCCCGTTGCTGCAAAGGGCGATGCAGGCAGCTATTCCCGAAAGCACCTCGCCCATATCCCTGATCATGACACTGGCCGGGATGAACGAGGGGGACGGCGGGTACCCGGAAGGAGGGTCGCGCGCACTGGCATACCGGATGGAAAAGAAATTCCTTGATTTGGGCGGAAAAGTGTTTTATGGGGCGAAGGCCGAGAAGATAAAGGTGGAAGACGGACAGGCCACGGCGGTCATCTTTGCGGACGGACGGGAGATCGCCGCCGACCATATCGTCTCCTGCGCGGACGGACACTACACCTTAAAGGTTTTGCTGGGCGACAGGTATACGACCGATCAGTTCAGAAAACTTTTTGACCATCCGAAAGAGTACCATACCTTCACCAGCGCGCTGGTGTTCATGGGGGTGGACGCGGACATTCAGAACGATTACCGTGCGTTCGAGATCCGGCGGGATGCGCCTGTGTTTTTAAGCGGCGTGACGGCGGACCGTGTACAGCTGGTTGCGTACGGGTTCGATAAAAAGCTTGAACCCGAGGGCAAATCCGTTTTTGCCTGCTATTACGGCGCGGATTATGATTTCTGGCATGCGCTTCATGCCGACAGGGAAAAGTATGACGCCGAAAAAAAGAAGCTGGTGGAAGACGCTGCTTCCATTCTTGTGCGCAGATTCCCGGAAGCAGAAGGAAAGATTGAGGCGGTGGACGTGGTGACGCCCATTACATACGAGCGCTACTGCAACGCATGGAGGGGGGCGTGGATGAGCTGGGTAAGGGACGGGAAAGACGTTCCGCAGTATCACCCCGGCGTTTTTCCCGGCCTTAAGAATTTTATCATGGCGGGCATGTGGACCCTGCCTCCGGGAGGGCTGCCCGGCGCCGCCATTTCCGGCAAGTTTGCCGCGCAGCGGCTTTGCATGCAGAATGGGATGGAATTTGTGACGGAATAAGAAGGATGGAATTTATTCGGATCGGAAAGCAAAAAGCCCTGAAACATAAAGTTTCAAGGCCTTTTGCCATATATTACGTGGGGAGAATGCGGATTTAATACAGGGCGGAAAACCTTGCGTAGGCGTCTTCCCAGGCCGCCGTGTTTTCCGGGACGTAATCCGTGACAGGGAAAGAATCCCGGACGAGCCGCCGGGCTTCGGCGAGCCCTGAAAGTTCGCCTGCGGCGATGAACTGCGCGCACAGGTTGCCTATGGCCGCCGCTTCAACGGGGCCGGCGTAAACAGGCCTGCCCAGCGCCGAGGCGGCGAAGCGGTTAAGAAGCACGCTCTGCGCGCCCCCGCCCAGTATATGGACGCTGCCGATAGTAAAACCGGCCGTCTCTTCGATCTGTTCCAGCGTGCTGCGGTAGGCAAGGGCGAGGCTTTCCTTGACGCAGCGGGTGATTTCGCCCGGCGTTTCGGGCTCCCTCTGGCCGGATGCAGCGCATTTTTTGCGGATTTTTCCGACCATGCCGCCCGGGGTGAAAAAGACCGGGTCGTTCGGGTCAATCAGGGAATGGAAGGGAGGTGCCTGCTCCGCCAGGGCATCCAGGTCCGCGTAGGAGAGGCCCAGGCCGCCGGAATCGAATTCGCGCTTGCATTCCTGCAGGATCCAAAGACCCATGATGTTTTTAAGGAAACGGTTGGTCCCGCCGAAGCCGCCTTCGTTTGCGAAATTGAAGGCAAACGCCTGGGGCGTGGTGATCATTTCCTTTGTTTCCGTACCCATCAGCGACCAGGTGCCGCTGGAGATATAGGCAAAACGCTCGGCATTGCTCGGGACAGCCATCACCGCGGAGGCGGTGTCATGGTGGCAGACATAGGTAACGTTGAAAGGGGAGGCGCCCGTTTCGGAAAGAACATCCTTCCCCGCCCTGCCGATGACGGTGGCCGGAGGAACTGTTTTTGGAAAAATGTTGAGCGGAATGCCGAAGGGCTGGAGGATGCGTTCGTCAAAGCCACCCTGCGCCCGGTTGAAACACTGAGACACGGAGGCAATGGTGAATTCCGCGGCGGATTCGCCCGAAAGGAAATAACCGAGCAGTTCCGGAACGAAAAGAAGCCGGGAGGCGTTTTTGAGCTGGAAGGAATCAGCGCCCGACATGTGCGCCGCCAGCTGTACAAGGGTGTTGAAAGGGGCGCGCTGGCAGCCGGTGATGCGGTACAGGTCCATGGGCGGGATACGCTTTTCGATTTTTTCTATCATCCCGCGGGTGCGGCCGTCCCGGTACATGGTGACCTGCGAATAAAGAGTGCCGTCCGCGTCCAAAAGCCCGTAATCGTTACAAAAAGAATCCGCGCCGAAGCTTGAGATGCGGCCTGCCCTGGCGATGCCCGCCAGCAGTTCCCTGTAGATACCCAGGATATCCCAGTACAAGCGTCCGGACGCGGATACGGGGCCGTTTGTAAAACGGTGGATTTCTTCCATCTTTATTTTTTTCGAGCCGAGCTCCCCGCGGAATATTTTTCCGCCGCTGCCGCCCAGATCCAGTGCCAATGCTTTCATGCTATTGCCCTTTTAAATGAAGTTTTTGAATATGTTGCAGATTGCGTCCGTCTCCATGCGCTCCAGGCAGCTGAACGCGCCCATAAGGGTGGGCCCGGATACGATCACGCCGTGCATGGGCATGATGCAGCCGATGCCGATCTTTTCCGCGAGTTCGCGGTTCTCTTCAAAATAATCGTACACGCTTTCGGCAAGTTCGGCGGTATAGGCCGTGGCGGGCCGGGCGCAGCCGAAATATTCGCCGCGTTTGATGGTGGCCTCGGTCACGGTTTTTATGGGCTTGTTTGCCGCGGCGTAAACCATGCAGAACTGCGGATGCGCGTGGATGGTGCTTTTGATATACCTGAAGTTTTTATGCAGCAGGGTATGGATCCTGGATTCACGGGATAGTTTGCCGCATCCCTCCAGGATGTTTTCATCGTAGTCGATCAGGAGGAAATCCGCCGGGTCGATGGCGCACATATGATGTTCGCTCATCATGGAAGGGGAGATCAGCATCCTGTTCTCCGCGACTGTGACCGCGAAATTGCCGCCCGCCGCATTGGTGAGCTTGCGGTCCCACATTTCCCTCGCAACCTTTGCCATCTGGCAGCGCATGTCCATATACTGTAATTCAGCCAAAATACTAAAACCTCTCTTTATATAAAAATTTCATTTTAATCTGACCGCGCGGGCCGTTTCCATAAGCTCGCCCGCCCTTTGCATGTCGAAGCCCGTGGTGATCTCGCTTTCCGCCGCGGCGCCCGCGACGCTGGCCGCCCACCTGACGGTATGATCCAGGCTCTCGCCCCGGACAAGCCCGGCGACAAGGGCGGACAGGAATGCGTCCCCGCAGCCGGCTTCGTTGACCGCGCGGACGGCTGCCGGATATACCCGCCAGATTTCGCTGCCCGATTTGACGACAGCGCCCTGGCTGCTCCATGTCATGGCGACGGTGTGGATGCCCTTTTCGCCCAGCGCCTCAAGGGCGGATACCACATCCGCTTCGTTTTTCAGATCGCGCCCGGCAAGGAAGCAGAGTTCTTCGAAATTCGGCTTAATCATGAAGGGTTTCGATTTGATCCCTTCCGCAAGATACGGACCGCTCGCGTCCAGTATGACCTTCATTTGAAGATCATGCGCCTCCTCTGCAAGGCGGTTGTAGACGGCCTTGTCTTCTACGTTGCTGGCATCCCCTGTAAGCATCAGGATATCATCCGCGCGGGCCAGCTGCCTGATCTGAGCGAGCAGGGCGTCCGTCATGGAACGGGCGAGCATGGGGCCGCGGGAGGAAAGCATGGTGCAGTGGCCGCCGGTCTCCTCAATGATCTCATAGTTGGTGCGCGATTCGACGCCGGGAAGATCGTAATGGAGGAAGCGGGCGGCAACGCCCCATTCTTCCATCATCTGCGTGATCCTTCTGCCTGTCTCCCCCAAGGTGACCCCGAGGGCCGTGTTCTCTATCCCGAGAAGTTTCAGATCTATGGAGACGTGCGTGCCTTTGCCGCCCAGCGTTTCCAGCGTTTTGCCGATCCGGGCGGTGCGCGAACGTACGAATTCGTCCAGAAATATGATTTTATCTATTGCGGGGTTGAGTGTTACCGTATAAATCATTGATTATTCTTCCTTTTGCGTGTCTTTTCCGGGGACGGGCTATTCCGCGATCAGAAGGCGGACATCCGTTCCCGAAAGGAATTCCGTCTGTTCTTTTGTGGTTTTATCGTCGGTGACGAGGGCGTCTATCCCGGAAAAATCCGAAAGGAAGACCTGCCCTGAACGGGTAAACTTGCTGTGGTCTGCAAGGAGGACGACCTCCTGGCTGCGTTCGATCATGAACCGCTTAAGATCCACTTCCAGGATGCTGGCGTCCGTGACGTTTCCCGGACGGATGCCCGAACAGGACATGAACGCGCGGCTGGGATAAAAATCCGCGGCGTTCTTGAGGGCCGTGTTCCCGTAGAGCGAATGGTTGCTCGCGTGGAAGATGCCGCCCAGGCAGATGATCAGGTGGCTTGGGCTTGCGTGGATCGCGGATTCCGAAAGAAGCTTGACCGAATTGGTGATGACGGTCACGTTCATCTTGGGAGGGATGTATTTCAATAAATACAGGCAGGTGGAACTGTTATCCAGAAAGATGCTGTCCCCTTCGCGGATAAGGGAAGCGGCCTTGCGGCAGATTGCGTCTTTTTCGGCCGAGTGCTGGATCTCCCGCGCCGCGACCGGAAGCTCTATGGAGGCATCCGGATGGTTGCGGGCGAATACGGCGCCGCCGTGGGTGCGTTTTAATATGCCGCTGTCTTCCATTTCCTGAAGATCGCGGCGGATGGTCTCCCTGGATGCGTTCAGCAGGACGGAAAGTTCGCCCACGTCTGCCTTACCCGATTGTTCCAGTATACTTATGATTTCCGATTTCCTTTCAATCTTATACATGGCTACCTCTACCCTTTGTATTTGCGGCGGTTCTTTACTGTTTATGACTGTATCATATCATATGCTGCGGAATATGGCAATAACAAAATAAAACGGTCATTATAATATAGAAAAAGTGACCGTATTATTCGAATATCCGGAGAATTAGGCGGTACGGCCTTTTGAATATGCGTTATAAAAAATATAAAACCGGGCAAATAGCGGTAAAATCAATTTATTACTTGCGTGCGGGTATAAATTATGCTATTATAACCACATAAACGGATAATAACGGAAGAAAACAGAAATATCAAAAACTTTTCAATAGGCTATAAAATTCTGACTGACCGTGCCGGCATAGGGCCCGGGCGGATTTAATAAACCGATCAAAAACGGAGGAACAACAATGAAACAAACAATGCGCGCCCAAGTGGTCCAGTCGCCGGGCAAGATGGAACTGAGGGAAATACCCGTTCCCAAAATAAACGACGACGAGGTGCTGGTCAAGGTAAAGATGTGCGGCATCTGCGGGACCGACCTTAAAATCTATTCGGGCGAATACGCCGCCGAATACCTGCCCTTTATTCCCGGCCATGAGTTCTGGGGCGTGATCGAGCAGGTGGGCAGGAACGCGGAAGGACTGAAAGAAGGCGACCGCGTGTCGGCCGATATCTGCCTGGTGTGCGGTACCTGCTATTTCTGCAAACGGAACGATTTTCTTTTATGCGAAAAGTTCACCCAGCTGGGTATCCATACCGACGGCGCCTATGCCGAATATGTGAAGGTGCCCTGGAAAAACTGTTACCCCATTCCCGATGCGGTGGACGATTATTCCGCGGCCTTTATCGAGCCCATGACGGCGGTGCTGGAAGCATCCAAGGTGATGGACCTGAAAATAGCGTCTTCCATCGTGGTGATCGGCTGCGGGCTCGGGATCCTGCACGCGGCGATGGCGAAACTGCGGGGCGCGGCGCCGGTGATCATTATTGGGGACAGCAAGAACCGGCTGGCCATGGCGAAAAAAATGAACGTTGCCGACCATTATATTGACATTACCGAAGGGACCGACCCAGTGGCGGAAGTCATGAAGATTACGGGCGGCATCGGCGCCGATTATGTGCTGGAAGCAGTGGGAAGCCCCGCGACCTACGAACAGGCCTTTAAGATGCTGCGCAGGGGCGGCGTACTGGAAGCGTTCGGCGTGGTGGGCAAGGGCAAAACCGCCGCTTTCGAGCCGTACGAATTCGTGCTGGGCGAAAAGAAGGTACGGGGCAGCTGCGCCGGGTTCGGCAACGACTGGGGCGAAGTAATCAGCCTGCTCGCCCACGGCCGTATAGACCCAAAACCGCTGTTTTCACAAGTGGTGCCGCTGGAGGACCTGGAAGACGCGCTGCATGAACTGAAAAACGACAAGGAAATCATTAAGATGTTTGTAAACCCGGAAATCAGCGAGCGCATGATTATAAATAAATAAAGGATTAACAGACGGATCTGGAGGTGGAGTATGAAACTTTCGATATTCGCGGTGCTATACAAAGACAGGCCGCTTGGAGAAGTGCTGGACAATTTTAAAGAGAAGGGCGTGCTGGACGTGGAGGTGGGCTCGGGCGGGTTCATAGGTAAAGAACACTGCAACCCGGCAGAACTACTGCGCGACGAGGCGGCGCGCGAAAACTTCGCCGATTTGTTCCGCAGCCGCGGGATGAGCATATCCGCATTAAGCTGCCACGGGAACCCCGTCCATCCGAGCAAGGCGCTGGCCGAGGAATACCACCAGGATATAAAAGACTCCATTGACCTTGCTTCCGTGCTGGGAGTGGACCATATCGTGACTTTTTCCGGATGCCCGGGGGACAGCGAGGACGCAAAATACCCCAACTGGCCGGTTTCCCCCTTTCCCGAAGATTTCCAGACGGTGCTGGCCTGGCAGTGGGAGAAAAAGCTTGTCCCCTACTGGAAGGAGATGGGGCGGTATGCAGAGGATAAGGGCGTGAAGATCGCCATGGAACTGCACGGCGGGTATTCGGTGCATTCGCCGGCGACCGCCATCCGCATGCGCAAGGAAACGGGCTGCAGGGCGCTGGGCGGGAACCTGGACCCCAGCCATATGTGGTGGCAGGGAATCGACCCGGCCATGGCCGTGCGGTACCTGTGCGCCGAGGACTGCCTCTTTCATTTCCATGCTAAGGACGCAATGATTGATCCGACAAAGGTTTCGTACTACGGCCTGACCGACATGCAGAGTTTCGGCAACGCGTATACGCGCGGCTGGCAGTTCAGGACGGTGGGCTATGGACACGACCTGAAGGAATGGGCGAATATCATGAGCGCGATGCGCGCAAGCGGATATAACGGCGTGATTAGCATCGAGCACGAGGACGGGTACCTTTCGGTGGAGGAAGGGCTGCAAAAAGCGGTGGACAACTTGAAACAGGTTGTGATATTTGACCCGGCCTCCTCCCCCAAGGCGTTTGACCTGGACGGGCGTTTTCTGTAATTTTCCCTCCTTAATCAATATAAACGTCTCACGGCAAAAACCGCGCATGCGCGGTTTTTGCCGTATATAAAAGAAAGGGAAACGAAAGCGGGAATGCCATGGAATTTTCAATGCGGGCGATGGGCCCCGGCGAACTGAAAGAAATATACCGGAGCATAAAAAAGGATTTTGCGTTCGGGGAGTTTGCGCCCTACCATGTCCTGAAAAAACAGCTTCAAACCGGCACACAGAAGGGATATCTTTTCTTTGCGGACGGCAGGGCGGCGGCGTACTGCATATGCGCACAAGAGCGCCCCAGCGGGTTTGTGCTGATGAGCTATTTTGCGGTGTTTGCGGACTGCCGGGGACGGGGGGTGGGCACCGCCTTTTTAAAAAAGCTGCAAAAAACCTACAGTGATGCGAAAGGGATGGTTGCGGAGGTGGAAAAACCGGAAGACGCGAAAACGGACGCGCTGCGTAAGCTGCGGGAGAGGCGGATTGTTTTCTACAGGCGGGCGGGATTTGAGATTGTGCCGGGGATGGACTATTCCATATGGAACGTGCCCATGTACCTGATGGTTTTTCCGCCGGACGGTATAAACCTGCGCGAGGCCGGAGGGGCGGTCCGCGACATCTATCTGTCCCTCATGGGCAGGCGTTTCATCCATATGCTGAAGGTGCGGTACAGGTAAGGAAATATTTTGCAGTTTTGTTTTTTGGACATAGACAAACGGAAATTAATTTAGTATAATGTCTTTATTCTCTCGTTGGAGGCATAGCTCAGCTGGTAGAGCACACGCTTCACATGCGTGGGGTCGCTGGTTCGAGTCCAGCTGTCTCCACCACGAATCTTGAAACCCTTGAATTATCAAGGGTTTCACGTTTTTAAAAACAGTCTTACACGATTTTTACACGATTAAGGCTTGCATTTGAGTGAAGAAAATCCGCACCCATAAATAGAGGGAGGATTTTTTATTTTTAGCCGAAGCCTTTCAGGGGCGATTAACATATAGCATGTATCATAGACAATACCTGTGCTTCAAAAGTCGTAGTCGTATTAAAAATTTTAAGATTTTAAAATTTGTTTCTCATCTGAATCTTTCATAATAATTGTTTTTCTATAGACTTACCGACTCAATGTATAGTGTTGTTACACCAATATCCCGCAGCTATTTCCCGGATGTCGGCTGGGGTAAATTTACTCCCTACATCGGTAGCGAAGATGCGCATGTTTTTGTGGGGAAAAGCGAAGCGGAAAAGTAAGGTGATAAGGAGTAGCCAATCATTAAAAAGGTATAGGAATGCGGACGTATTGGATGTAAACCTGGTGCCTGTTTTTGAGGTTTATTTATTGGTTAATATTTGGGACAGACCAGTATAAGAAAGACGAAGGAAGTATTTTATAAGAAATTACAGCTTTGATACAAATACTCAGACAAATCAATTCATTGCATTTTTAAAAATTAATTTATGGGTATCCATCGCTATCATGAGTTCTTCGTTAGTAGGCACTATTAAAACTCTTATTTTGGATTCAGGCATTGATATAACCACTTCTTTTCCTGCACTGTCCTGATTCTTTTTTTTATCAAGTTTAATTCCAAGGAATTCAAGTCCTTTTAAAGTGAGTTCACGCGTATAAGCGTCATTTTCACCAATTCCACCGGTAAAAACAATGGCATCTACTCCATTCATTGCAGCTGCATATGCTCCAATCAATTTTTTCAGTCTATAACTAAAAATCTCAAGAGCAAACTTAGCTTTTTCATTCCCGGTGTTTCCAGCTTTTAATAAATCACGAAAGTCATTTGATATGCCTGAAATACCAAGAACCCCAGATTTTTTATTCAGATATTGTATTGTTTGTCCCGCATCCATTTTTAATTTATCCATAAGGTATGGTACTATCGCGGCATCAATATCGCCTGATCGTGTACCCATTATGAGTCCTTCAAGCGGAGTAAAACCCATGGATGTATCTACTGATACGCCTCCCTGAACGGCAGTCACGGATGAACCGTTTCCAAGATGGCAAGTAATCATTCTTATATCTTTGATGTTTTGCCCAAGAATTCTCGCCGCTCGTTCCGAGACATATTTATGGGATGTGCCATGAAAACCGTATCTTCTGACCCTGTGCTCGCAGTATAAATTGTAGGGAAGGCCGTATAGAAAAGCTTTTTTTGGCATATTTGCATGAAAAGCGGTATCAAATACTGCGACCATTGGAACGCCAGGCAATAAAGCCTTGCAAGCATATATACCCATAAGGTTAGCGGGATTATGTAAAGGCGCGAGTTCAATGTTTTCTTGAATTGCAGCAATCACATCATCATTGATTCTAACGGATCGGATAAATCTTTCCCCGCCGTGAACGATGCGATGGCCGACTGCATCTATACTTGTTAAATCGGGAATAATTCCGTGCTCAGTATCCGTAATAATATTAAACACATGTGAAACAGCCCCTTTATGATCCTCTATTCGTATTTTGCGTTCAATTTTATTTTTTCCGGTAGAAGTATGGACAATAACAGAATTATCAAGCCCGATTCTGTCCACTACGCCTGTTGCGAGAACTTGCTCTTTGTGTACATTAATTAGTTGGTATTTTAGAGAAGAACTGCCAGCGTTGATTACAAAAATGCTCATATATAAAAACTCCGATCTTATTTAATGAAGTTATTTTGATTGCTTTAGAACTTGGAGATATTGGTCAAAAGCCATAATTCCATCTGCTTCGTTATTATTGACCATCATAATAGCGTAATAAAGAGGATCCCTGCAGATATCTATAGCTTGTTCCAGAGTTATGTCTCTGGATTTCTGTTTTTTGAGAACTATATTTGCATATTCATTCAGCTTTTTCGAATTATCCGGATCAATAATTTTTATTCCGGATAAATTTATATTTCCTGTATTCGCCTTTGAGATTTTATTTTTATTGCCCAGCAAGATAATATTTGCAATTTTATTCTGTGTTATTTTTACAGCAGCCTGAATCATATTCGGCTCGCTTCCATTTGTCAAAACGATGGTTTTTTTAGATTTTTCGGTTTGAGCCACTATCTTTTCAGCCAAGGACATAGATCGACACTCCTCATTTCACAAATATGATGTTTGAATTAATCATAGTTTTGTGAGGATTTATTTGTCAATTGACAAGTGTCACGAGTTTTTCTTGGTCGATAATTTTTTCATTTACATATTTAACATTTTTATTGTAGAAACACAAACCCTTATTCCGGCAATATGAATGCTTTTTGCCATTAAGATGACACATGTAATCATTTCATATGACAATTAAAATAAAACAAATTCACAATGTAAGAGATTAGGATTGACATATAGCACTTAATTAATAGAACCTTGAAAAGTAAAATTTAGATATGGTCATGGAAGAATTCACGAAGGTTAAAGGATAGGATCCATATAGGAAAACGTTAAGTGTTTTATAATCTTTAGATTTCTCCCATAAATACCTGACATGTTTGCCATGCATCTGCAACCGCATTGCAAGAAAAACCTTTGGCATGTGATAGATGCAAGTAGAATGCCCAGAATGTTAGAAAGTTACGAATTATATAAACACAATATAGTTTTCTAATATTAAAAAGATGAACACCATTAAAATATAAAAGGAGCAAGAGGATTCATGGATAAGATAAAAGTAGCAGTAATAGGACCGGGGAACATAGGATCGGACCTGATGTACAAGATTCTACGGAGCAAGAATCTGGAGATGAGCCTGATGGCAGGAGTGGTTGAATCGGAAGGGATCAAACGTGCGCGGTCGCTGGGTATTGAGGCGTCAACAGAAGGCGTGAAGGCGGTATTGGAGAACAAGGACGTGCAGATCGTATTTGACGCGACGGGAGCGAAGCACCATCTGATACACGCGCCTCTTTTAAAGGAAGCAGGAAAGATCGCGATTGATCTGACGCCGGCGGCGGTTGGGCCGTATGTGGTGCCATCTGTGAACATGGGGGAGATTCAAAACGAAACGAATTACAATATGGTGACGTGCGGGGGACAGGCGACGGTGCCGATTGTATACGCAATCAGCCAGGCGGCGGGCGCGAAATACGCGGAGATCGTTGCGAGCATATCGAGTAAAAGCGCAGGGCCGGGAACGCGGCAGAACATAGATGAATTCACGCAGACGACGGCGAAGGCGCTTGAGCTGCTGGGCGGCGCGAAGCGGGGGAAGGCGATCATCGTATTGAATCCGGCGGAACCGTCGATCATGATGACCAATACGATCTATGTGGATGTAGAGGAGCCGGATGAAAAGAAAATCACGGCGGCGGTGGAAGATATGGTGGCCAGAATGCAGAAATACGTGCCGGGATACCAACTAAGGGTACCGCCGATCGTGGACGGAACGAAAGTGACGACGATTATACAGGTGGAAGGCGCGGGGGATTTTCTGCCGACGTACAGCGGGAACCTGGATATCATCAACGCAGCGGCAATTGAAGTAGCCGAGCGGCTTGCGGAAAATATGTAAAGAGAGGGAGAGAAGATTATGGAAAAGAAAAAGATACATTTGCTGGACACGACGATACGGGACGGGAGCCATGCGGTGAGCCACAAGTATACGCCGGAGCTGATCAAGCCGATCGTAAAGGGTCTGGACGAAGCGGGACTGGAATACATAGAGGTAACGCACGGAGACGGGCTGGCGGGATCGTCGTTCAATTACGGATTCAGCGCGAGTACGGACGAGGAGATGGTGCGTGCGGCGGCGGAAGTGATCGGCAAGAGCAAACTGACGGTGCTGATACTGCCGGGGATTGCGACGCAGGAGGACCTGCAGATGGTGCGGGACTGCGGTGCGAAGGTAGTAAGAGTGGCGACGCACGTGACCGAAGCGGATATAGCGCAACAGCATATTGAAATGGGCAAGAAGCTTGGGATGGAGGTATCGGGATTTTTGATGATGATTCATTCTGTGGAGCCCTGGAAGGTTGCGGAGCAGGCAAAGGTGCTGGAGAGCTACGGAGCGGATTTCATTACGATGGCGGATTCGGCGGGAGCGCTGTTACCCGAAGGGGTGAAGGCGAGGGTATCTGCGGTGGTGGATGCGGTGAATATCCCGGTAGATTTCCATGCACACAATAATATGAACCTGGCGATTGGGAATGACCTGGCGGCGGTTGAAGCGGGAGCGACGTATCTGGACTGCACATGCCGTGGTTTGGGTGCGGGCGCGGGGAACGCGCAGATGGAAGTGTTGGTGGGTGTGCTGGAGAAGGCGGGATATGATACGGGGGTCGACTTTTTCAAGGCGATGGACGTAGCGGAAAATGTGGTGGAGCCGATCATGGAAAGGCCGCAGGTGGTACGGAATGCGCCGCTGATGCTGGGGTATGCAGGGGTATATTCAAGTTTTCTGCTGCATACGTACCGGGCGGCTGAAAAGTTCGGGCTGGACCCGCGCCGGATATTAGTCGAACTGGGGAGAAGGCGTATGGTAGGCGGACAGGAAGATATGATCATTGATGTTGCTTACCAGATGAAGAACCAATAAAGAAAAAATGAGGAGGCCGCCATGCCTGAGAGATTCAAAGTAGTGATCACCGATACCGAATTCGGCGATGTGGAGATAGAAAAGAACGTATTAGAGAAAATAGGAGCAAAAGTAGCCGTTCTTCATTCGATGGACGAAGCGGAGATTATGCAGGCGACGGAGGATGCGGATGCGGTGATTACCGAATATGCAAAGCTCACGGCCAAAGTAATCGGAAACATGAAGAAATGCAAGGTGATATCCCGGTACGGGATCGGGGTAGACATGATCGACCTGGAGGCGGCGGGAAAGGCCGGCATCCCTGTTGCGAACGCGCCGGATTACGGGATTGAGGAAGTGGCAACGCATACCGCGGCGATGATCCTGGCGCTTGCGAGGAAGATAACTGTTTTTGACAGGGAACTGAAGAGCGGCAAATGGGGGTATCAGCTTGGCGTTCCGATTCATCGGCTGCAAGGAACGATCCTTGGGCTGGTGGGGTATGGGAACATATCGCAGATGACGGGCAGGTTTATGCAGGGAATGGGGATGCATGTGATTGCATATGATCCGTTTGTAGCGGTAGAACGGATGGCGCAAACGGGCGTTCAGAAAGTAGACGATTTTGAGGAACTGCTGGTTGTTTCGGATTTTGTATCGCTTCATGTGCCGCTGACGGCTGACACGCGCGGAATGATCGGCAAGAAGGAATTAACAGCGATGAAGCCCTCGGCCTTTATTGTAAATACAGGACGGGGCGGATTGATCGATGAGGAGGCGCTGGCCGAAGCGCTGGAAAAAAACCGGATTGCCGGCGCCGCGATCGATACGTTTCCCATGGAGCCGATCGCAAAGGAAAATCCGCTTTTGAAGCTGGACAACGCGATCGTATCGCCGCATTGCGCGTTTTATTCGGAAGAATCGCTCAGGAATTTGCGGCGGATTCCGGCGGAGGAGATTGCGCAGGTGCTGCAGGGCGGGAAGCCTAGGAACCTGGTGAACGGCAAGTGGCTTAAACAATACGGAAAAGAAATTTAAAAACCGGAGGTGAATGGACTATGGAGATGAAAAAAGATACAATGCTGTCTTTGTACCGGAAAATGATCAGCATAAGGGCATTTGAGGAAAAGACGTCCGAGATGTATGCGGCGGGGAATATCCCGGGATTTGTGCATCTGTATATTGGAGAAGAGGCAGTGGCGTCCGGGGTATGTGAAAACTTAAGTGAAGACGATTACATCACCAGCACGCACCGGGGGCACGGGCATCTGATCGGCAAGGGCGGAGATATGAAGCTGATGATGGCGGAACTGTATGCGAAGGACACGGGGTACTGCAAAGGCAAAGGCGGATCCATGCATATCTGCGATTTGAACCTTGGGATTTTGGGATCGAACGGCATCGTGGGCGCGGGGCTGCCCATTGCAGTGGGCGCAGGATTCGCGAGCAGGTATGTGAAGAAAGGTCAGGTATGCGCGTGTTTCTTCGGGGACGGCGCGTCCAACCGGGGGACGTTCCATGAGAGCCTGAACATGGCGTCGATCTGGAATCTTCCGGTGGTATATGTGTGTGAAAACAACTACTACGGGATATCGGGGTCGCAGCGGGAGCTGATGAAGGTGAAGAACGTGTCGGAGCGCGCGGCGGCGTACGGGATACCGGGGGTGACGGTGGACGGGAACGACGTGATCGCGGTATACGAGGCTGCACGAGAAGCGATCGATAGGGCGCGAAAGGGCGAAGGGCCGACGCTTTTGGAGTGCATCACGTGGCGCCACCACGGACACTGGGAAGGCGACCCGGATTACAAGCATTTTATCTACCGCGACCAGAAGGAACATGAGGCGTGGCTGAAGAAGGACCCGATCCCGCGGTTTGAGAAATACCTGATGGACAAGAAGATCGCGGATAGGGCGGGTCTTGACGCCATTAAAAAGGAAGTGGAAAATGAGCTGGTCGAGGCCGTCCGGTTCGCCGAGTCGAGCCCCGAACCGAATGTCTGTTCCCTGTTGGAGGACGTGTACGTCTGAAACGGGATGAACGGTGTCTTTTAATCAAAATATTAGAGTGAAAGGGTGAATGGTGTGTCGATATTTACAAAAATAAGGCAGGTTGCGGTCGTGACCCGGAATACGCGTCGGTCGGTTGAAAAGTTTGCCGACCTGCTAGGCACGGGAGTATGGCAGTATTACAATTTCGGCCCGAAAAACTGCATGGATATGGAACTGTACGGGAAAAGCGCGGAATATTCTATGGCGCTTGCAGTATGCGACATAGGCAATGTGCAATTTGAATTTTGCCAGCCGCTGGACGACCGGAGCTTGTATGCTAAGTTTTTGAAAGAGAGGGGCGAAGGCCCGCAGCATATTGCATACGCGCTGGACAGGGAGTACGAGGACGCGATTGAGTACTTTAAGTCGAAGGGGATGACGGTGAATTCAACGGGCAACTGGCATGGCTGCTGCAAGTTCAACTATCTGACAGGGGTTGAAAACTTCAAACACGCGCCGGAATTTCACAAACAGGATCTGGCCGAGGTTGCAAAGTATCTGCCGGACGGGGAATATCCGGAAAAGGGGCTTGATTTCAGAGGAAAGCCTGTTCTTGAAGCCATCACCAAGGTAGGACTGGTGGTGCGCGATCTGGAAGAGACCGTGGGTTTTTATGAGAACGAGTTCCAGGTAGGGCCATGGGAACGACTGGAATACAACAATCAAAGCGTTGAAAACATGAAAGAGTACGGCCGGCCGGCCGAAGGCAGGTATCTTGCTGCTTCAACGGTTGTAGGCGAAACGGCCATCAAAATCATACAGCCGCTGGACGAAAAGAGCATATTCGCAGAGTTTCTGAAGCATTATGGCGAAGG
>Ga0172371_10005170_pt1 | contig 19452 bp, 16 predicted proteins | sample Lak12m_FD_114543 | JGI IMG/M metagenome (GOLD analysis project Ga0172371, IMG submission 114543) | Freshwater microbial communities from Kabuno Bay, South-Kivu, Congo - kab_022012_12m | ecosystem: Environmental > Aquatic > Freshwater > Lake | place: Democratic Republic of the Congo: South-Kivu... | reverse complement strand
ATGCCTTCAACGCCCTATGATGCAAAAGGTCTCCTTATAAGCGCCATGAGGGATGACAACCCGGTAATATTTTTAGAGCATAAACTTCTATATAAGAAAATAAAAAGTGAGGTGCCGGAGGAAGAGTATGAGATTCCCCTCGGAGTAGCAGATATCAAAAGGCAGGGAAGCGATATAACGGTAGTTGCAACGTCTCATATGGTAAGCAAAGTGTTAAATGTTGCAGACAAGCTTGCCGGTGAAGGAATCAGTATTGAAGTCATAGATCCCAGGACGATAAAACCCCTTGATTTAAAAACTATCTTGAATTCGGTAAAAAAAACGGGTAAGATTGCACTGGTCGAAGAAGCTTGTTACAGCGGCGGCTTTACTTCATTTTTAGCCTCTGAGGTTGCAAGTAAAGCTTTTGACTGGCTTGATTGCCCGATAACAAGAATTACAGGACTGGATACTCCTATCCCTTACAGTATAACCTTAGAAAATGCTGTAATACCGGGTGAAGACAGAATCGAGAAGGGAATAAAAGAAATGATAAAAAGAAAGGATCTTGCGTAAAAATGCCAATTTATAATTCAAAAACAGGTGAGATCAAAAAAGACTACTCCGTAAGCGAACTGGAAGAAGCTGCTAAAAAGCTAAGATGCTATTCAATAACCTCGATAGCTCTTGCAGGCTCGGGCCACACCGGTGGGACCATGTCCGTTATTGATATTACAGCAGTACTGTATTTTAAAATTATAAAACATGATCCGGCTAACCCCGGCTGGGAAGACAGAGACAGAGTTTTTTGGTCCGCAGGACATAAAGCCCCGGCCCTCTATTCGGCACTTGGACTGGCAGGTTATTTTGATATAGACAAAGTAGCTCTGCTCAGGAAATTTGACTCAGGGGTGGAGGGTCATCCTAATGCTGAAAAGCTGCCTGGGATAGAAGCTTCAACGGGTTCTCTTGGTCAGGGTTTAGGAATAGCAATAGGATCTGCGATGAGTGCAAAACTGAATAAAAAGAATTATAAAGTTTACTGCATTATGGGTGATGGCGAACTTGATGAAGGATCTGTTTGGGAAGCTGCAATGTGTGCCTCGCATTACAAACTTGACAATTTAGTTGGTATTGTGGATAGAAATGGGCTGCAAATAGACGGTCTTACATCCAAGGTTATGGAAATAGAACCGCTTGCTGCAAAATGGCAGGCTTTTGGATGGGAAGTATTTGAATGTGACGGACATGATATAGGGGAATTGATAAATACATTAAAAAAAGCTTCAAATGTTGCCGGAAAACCCTCTGTCATAATAGCAAAAACTGTAAAAGGGAAAGGCATATCTTATGCTGAAAATGTATGCAGCTATCATGGAATATGCCCCAAGGGCGGACTGAAAGGCAATGAATCGCTGGAAACAGCTTTAACAGATATTGACTGTTCTGATTTTAACCGGACAAAATTGGATCAATTAATTATTAAAGCCGGTAACTTCCAAAAAGAAATCGAAGCTAAAATTGATGCAACGGTTCCGAAATATTCAAAAGATTATTTCTGGAACATGCAGGAAGATATGAAAGTTAAGATGGAACCGACCAGATTTGGTTTTGGCAAAGGTCTTGAAAAAGCCGGAGAAGACAGCAGAGTGGTTACGCTTGGAGCAGACATTACTGATTCAATAAAAATGAGCTCCTTTTACCTGAATCATGCAGACAGGATGGACAGATTTTTCTCAATAGGAATAGCCGAGGCAAATATGACCGTAGTGGCCGCGGGACTTGCAAAGGAGGGAAAAATACCTTTCATTGGTTCTTATGGTGTATTCATTACAGGAAGGAACTGGGACCAGCTAAGAACGACCGTTTGTTATAATAACTATAATGTAAAGATAATAGATGCACATGGAGGTATTTCTGTCGGTCCTGATGGTGCCACTCATCAGACGCTTGAAGATATTTCAAATCTGTATTATCTGCCAAATATGAAAATCATAATACCTGCTGATTCGGTAGAGGCAGAAAAAGCAACGCTTGTCATGAAAGATTTATATGGGCCCGTAGCTTTAAGAATTGCAAGAGAGGCAACTCCGGTAATTACAGATAACAATACCCCGTTTAAATTCGGAATGGCCAATATAATAAGGTATCGTGGCAGGAAAAATAGCTTTGCAGAATCTTTTGAAATAATTTTATCTGACAAATACAAATCTGAAGATGAAAGCCTTACTTTTGTCGCCTGCGGCCCCGTAGTCACAGAAGCGATGAGGGCTGCATATATTTTAAAGGAGGAATTTGGAATTGAAGCCAGAATAATAAATATGCATACAGTTAAGCCGATAGATAATCTGTCTTTAATCAATGCAGCAAAACAGACTAAAAGAATAATTACTATTGAAGAACATCAGGTAGGTGGATTTGGCAATATAGTGGCAGGTATAATATCGAAAAACAAAAACTTTAAAGAGCCATTCGTTATTGACATGATTGGTATAAATGACAGATTTGGAAAATCCGGCCAGCCCTGGGAACTGATGAAAGCTTTTAAACTCACAGCAGAATTTATTGTTGAAAAAGCAAATAAAATCATATCGGGAACAACTTGAGATTTATTTGAGGCAAATTCAATACAGAACAAATCGGAGCGGACTTGAAGCGGCCCATCAGGAAAATAATTAACCTGAGTTTAAATTCGTGCATCCATCCAGTCAATTATGTCTTTGTATACTTCCTGCCTGTTTAACTCATTTATGATTTCGTGTCTTGCACCCTCGTAAAATTTATATTCTATATCCTTTACCCCGGCTTTTTTGTAATCCTTGTAAACTTTTAACATGTCTTTTGTGAAATTAGACACAGGATCTTTTGTCCCTGCCAGTAAATATATCGATAAATTGCCGGGAGTTTTTTTCATGTTTTCCATCTTATTGATTTTTTTTAATCCATTTGCCATGTCAAGAAAAAAGGTAGCGCTGAACTGGCCGTTGCAGTAAGGATCGGCCATATATTCATCTACTTTTTTAGTATCTCTGCTGATCCAGTCAAAGGATGTCCTGTTTGGCTTGAAATATTTGTTGTATTTGCCAAAAGTCAAGGAGAGCAAAAGAGGAGCCTTTACTTTTGGACCGTTTTTTCTTATCTGCATTTTAGCTATTAAAGTTCCAATATTTTCTACCGGCCCCGGAGTCGTTTTGGTGCCCGAGATTATCATACCGCGAATTTCTTTTCCATGGATCAAGGAATTATAGCTTGCCAGGAAAGCTCCCAGACTATGGCCATAAATAAAAATATTTTTTAAGGGATTTTCCTGTTTTATTATTTCTGTCAGTTTAAATATTTCGCTGATTACCAGTTCCCAGCCTCCCTTATCGGCAAAATGACCGAATGTCCCGGGTGTGCCTCCCGTTTTGCCATGCCCCCTGTGATCGTTGGAATAAACCGCAAAGCCCGCATCAGTAAGGGCTTGTGCAAATTCTTTATATCTGCCTGAGTGTTCTCCCATGCCGTGTATTATTTGAAGTACGGCTTTTATATTATTTTTTTCATCGGGAAGCCACCTGTAAAAAAATATATCAGTACCGTCAATACCTTTAAAGCTGGAAATATCAGTTTTCATAGAGATGCTCTCCTTTCATAATTACCTGAGGTTCTCAGGATTTAACCCCTTGAGACTGTCGATAACGAACTTTCCGTCTTTCCTTATAAGAACCTTGTCAAAATAAATTTCACCCCCGCCATACTCCGGGGTTTGTATACATATAAGATCCCAATGTATTGCCGATTTGTTTCCATTGCTTGCATCTTCATAACATCTTCCTGGAGTAAAGTGAAAGCTTCCCATGATTTTTTCGTCGAATAAAGCGTCTTTCATAGGTTTTAGTATGAAAGGATTTACGCCTATGGCAAATTCGCCAATGTACCTGGATCCGTTATCAGTATCAAGAACTTTATTAAGTCTTTCGGTATCATTTGACTGGGCCCTTATAATTTTGCCATTTTTAAATTCAAATCTTATATTCTCATAGGTAAAACCTTGGAAAACTGCGGGAATATTAAAAGTAATGAAACCATTTACGGATTTTTTTACGGGAGCCGTAAAAACTTCACCGTCAGGTATGTTAAATTCTCCGGGGCATTTAATTGAGGGAATATCCTTTATCGAAAAATTAATATCTGTGCCTTTTCCCTTAATATAAACTTCATCGGTTTTGTCCATCAAACTGACAAGCTTGTCCATCGCCTTTGACATTTTGCTGTAATCAAGGTTGCATACATTAAAATAAAAATCTTCAAAAGATTCAAGACTTGTATTTGCAAGCTGCGCCATTGAATTATTCGGATATCTGAGCACGACCCATTTTGTATTGCTTACTCTTTCTTTGCTGATAACATCGCTGTAATATTTAGAATAAAGATTCATTTTTTCACAAATTATATCGCCAAGTTCGCTTACATTTTCATGGGCCCTGATACCGATATAAGCATCAATGTTTTTCATTTGTAAAAGATCGATTTTAGCCATGAATTTCAATTGTTTTATATTGCATTCTTTCAGTATTTCTCTTAAAATACTGTTATCTTTAAGGCTTATGTAAGGTACCCCGCCGGCCTTATATACATCTCTGACAATTTCTTTAATCAATTCGTGCGGGGAACTGCCGAAGCATTCGATCAATACATTTTCATCCTTCTTGATTCTGCAGGAATAATTTACAAGTGTGCCGGCCAGTTTTTTTACTCTGGGATCCATTTTGGCTCCTTTAACAATTTAACAAAAATTTTTAGTTAATTATATTTACTGTCCAAAAACATTGCGAGACATACATAAGTATTAGACAAATATTGAACTTGCAGGTAATTATATAATAGGTGTCTTATTTAGTTAATAATAGAATAAAAAGAAAAAATATCTTATAATTTTGCTTGTAACATCGCTGAAAAAATTATAAAATGCACACTTAACATAACAGTTTGTCAATTTGGTTATAAAAATCTTTCCGGAGTGAAAGTAACTAGAATAAATTATATTATAAAACTTAACCGGGGATATAATAAACAGGAAGTTTCTCAAGGTTTGGCAAACCTGTAATTTTTTAATCTTTCTACAAATCATAAATTAATCCATCATCTATTAAAAGTAATTAATTTTTATCTTTTTATATAAAATGAATGACAGCGAATTTTTAATAAACAGAGAACGTGAAAAAAGGAATGCGGCACTGACATCAGTTATTGCTGCAATTAGCCTTACTGCAATAAAAATTATAGTGGGCGTATTTACCGGGAGCCTCGGTATTCTTGCAGAAGCGGCTCATTCGGGACTTGACCTTGTTGCAGCCATCATGACCCTTCTGGCAATCAGGATTGCGGACCGCCCGGCTGACCCGGAGCATAATTACGGCCATGGGAAAGTTGAAAATCTCTCGGCCCTATTTGAGACTTTATTACTCCTTGGAACTTGCGTGTGGATCATTTATGAGGCCGTTCAAAGACTGTTTTTCAAACCTGTGGAGCTCGATGTTTCAATATGGGCCTTTATAATAATGGCAATTTCAATAATAGTTGATATTACCCGTTCAAGAGTTCTTTACAGAGTTGCAAGAAAATATAATAGTCAGGCGCTTGAAGCAGACGGCCTTCATTTCAGCACAGACATCTGGAGCTCTGCGGTCGTAATCATCGGGCTTTTCTGTGTAAAGTTAAGCGAATGGTTGCCAAAACTGGAATTTTTACATCATGCAGATGCAGTGGCTGCCTTGGCAGTTGCAATGATAGTTGTTCTTGTCAGTGTCAGATTGGGGATAAGAACAATACACGCACTGCTTGATACGGCCCCAAAAGGCTTGAAAGAAAAGGTGACAGGGGAAGTTGAAAGCATGGAAGGTGTAATTGACTGCCATAACGTAAGGGTTCGGTACTCAGGAGCAAAGGTTTTTTTGGATGTACATATTCTGGTTGACGGCAGTAAAAGCTTGCAAGAGGTTCATAACCTGACCGAAAAAATTGAAAACCGGATAGAACAAATCATACCCGAAGTGGACGTAACCGTTCATCCGGAGCCGCAAGATAATGATGCTGACCTAAGCACTGAAGAATAACTTTTAGAATCTGCTATAATATTTCCATGGAATGCATTGTAAAAAAACCACTATTCTTAAAAATATATGAAGCTGCAAGCATGCAAAGATGGAACGACCAGATCCGTACCGTGGCACTTACCGAACTCGATAAGCAGGCTCATAAAATGATTGCAGCATATGTTCTCGGCAAATTGGAAGAGAGTACCGGAAACGGGCAAATAAACTGGACCGGCATAATAGAAGCAGGATTATTCGAATTCCTGCAGCGTATTGTGCTGACAGATTTAAAACCCTCTCTTTTTTATGAGATTAAACAGGATAAGGAAAAATATTTAAAATTAAACATCTGGATTTATGACAGGATTTACCCGTTTATAGAGTGTCTTGGGCAGGATTTCTGCAACCGATTTAAGAATTATATCATGGACCTCAATGAAAATAACGAACGCAAGATAGTAGGAGCCGCCCACTTTTATATTACCAAATGGGAATTTGATATAATCAAGCAGTTTAACCCGCATGGATATCAGGTAAAAGAAATTAAAAATGGCATAAAAAAAGAGCAAGAGAAATATAACAATATCACTGGAATGAAAAAATTCAGCCGTTCAAAAGAATTGACTGCTTTTATAGACATATGCGGACAGCTTCGTTTCCAGATTCGCTGGAGCCATCTTTACAGGGTCCCAAAAACTTCAGTATTGGGGCATATGCTTATAGTTGCAATATTTTCTTATCTTTTTTCACTCCAGTCAAACAGAAACAAAGATGTGGCCGTAAACAATTATTTTACAGGTCTTTTCCATGATTTACCCGAAGTACTGACCAGAGACATAATCAATCCCGTAAAAAAATCTGTGGAAGGGCTTGATGATCTGATTAAAGATTATGAGAGAAGTGAAATGGATAAAAAAATTTATAAACTTATCCCCGGTCAGTGGCATGAGGAGATCAGGATGTTTACCGAACATGAATTTGAAAATAAGGAAAACAGGGATGGCGAACTTGTAAAAGCTGCAGATGATCTTGCTGCATTTATTGAAGCTTATCTTTCGATAATCAATGGCATACATAATGAAAATCTGATTATTGCCATGAATAATTTGAAAGAAAAATACAAAAACAAGGTTGTAAACGGAATAAATTTTGGCAAAATTTATAACGAATTTGATTTTAGAATAATTACCTGATTTATGGTAATATAGCTTAACTATTTTAATAACTTATTTGGAGGAAGCATGGCAAAAGTATGTATCGAATGCGGCAAAGAAATTAAACAGGAAACAGATTCACCTTACTGCAATAAGTGTGATGATATGCTTGATAAAAAGTTTGAAGAAATCGAAGGAAACATTATTGTTTTTAAAGAGCTCATGGATAAAGAAATAGAAATTTTAAACAAATTTGAAAAAGAGGATATTGTTGATCTTTATTTAAGAGTCTATGAAGATTTTAAAGAAGATGGAGATTTTACCGAGGACGAATCACGAATTCTAAATACAATACAAAAAACCTTTAACCTTTCGGAAAATGATATAGGTAAGGACAAAGTCGTAATTTTTAAAGAAAGCCAGGTTAAAAAAATCGATAAGACAAAGTGCCCTGATTGTGCAAAAGACATAAAAGAGGATTTTAATCTTTGCCCCTATTGTGGATGCAGATTAATATTCTAAATAAAGGCATTTAAGATTCACTTATGAAAATAAAAAACTTTCTTTGTTTTAAATTTCTGATAGTTTTTTTATCTCTGTTAATTTCTTTCATATTTCTATTGAGCCAAGTTTCATGCTGCTGGGACCTGCAGATGGCGGACCATACTACAGCAACACTATCCGGAGAAACCGGCGCCGGCGAAACAACTGCAGAAACTATAACAACAATTCCTGAACCTGAACAGACACTTAAGGTACCAAATGCATACATTGTCAGCCAGCTTAAGGTCCCCGGCCAGGCAATAGATGTAAAAGTTTCCGGAAATTATGCATATCTGACCAATGACCTGGGAATCATGTATGTCATTGACGTCAGCGATAAAAGCAATCCGAAAGTAGCAGGTAAGTGTACCGGTATTGATTCTGCAAATATAGTCATTATACAGGATGACTATGCGTTTGTTTCTTATACCAGCTGGATCATCCCGGAAGATAATAGCTCCCAGGAAGTTACAAGTATTTGCGGCTTCAAGATTATAGATATTAAAGATAAAAATAATCCCGAAGTTATTGGTGATTACATATCCGGCGAAAACTCCCAGAAGTCTGTATCGGGGATGTTTATTAAAGGAGATTATGCATTTTTAAATAGCACGGATCTGCTGGTAAATGCAGACGAGAGCCAGCTTGAAATCATAGACATCAGTGACAAGAGCGGTCCAAAACTTGAAGGTTATTGTAAGATTGAAGGTTTGCCTAACGGTATATTCGTCCGGGATGATTATGCATATATAAACAATTCGTATTTTGATTACCAGGCCAAAAAATATACTCATGAAAGTAAATTATTCATTGTTGATATCGGAAATATAAAAAAGCCTGAAGTCACTGGTTCCTGTAATATCCCGGCAAATTCATGGAGCATATTTGTCAAAGATAATATGTCTTACACAACAAGCAGTGTATTGGATGAAGAAACGAAAAGTTACACCAACAGCGTGCTGCAGGTTATAGATGTAACTGATAAAAATGCTCCTATATTAAAAGGAAAATGCAGTATTCCCGGAGGTGCGTGGGAAATAGATATAAAAGACAATTTCCTTATTATTTCCAATAATGAAGGCGGGGTAAATATTGTAGATATCAATGACAGCAGCAATCCAGAAATAGTTAACAGTCTTAATACAAGCGGGAATTCTTATGATGTAACAATAAACGGAAATTATGGTTATATCGCAGACGGATTTGAAGGATTTGTCATAATTGGTCTTCAAAAGGAAAAATCAGAAGAAGAAAACCTCCAGGCAGGGGATGGCGGTAATAATGCAAATACTGCGCCTCGTGCAGTCATAGAAGTTTTCGGCGATAAAATAAATACAGTTGATTTTATTACGGACAATCCTGTTTATTTCAGCGCACGGGATTCTTTTGATCCGGACGGAGACGATTTAAAGTATAAGTGGTATATAGATGGGGTTGAAATTTTAAACAATTACCATCAAAATTCCATAATTTCAGAGTCGGATGAGGAGCTGGCTTATTTATTCCGGGAAAAAGGTGATTATGAAATTTCCCTTACTGTCTCGGACGGAAAGTTGACGAGCCATACCGTAAAACAAATAAATGTTGAAAATCAGTCTGTTGCCATCAAACAAATTAAAAAGCACAATTTTGACATTGAAATTGAATGCAGACTTGAAAATAAAGGCACCTCTGATTTACAGGATATTGAATGTTATTTAAGGACACCGCAAACCTATGATCCTTTTCAGACCATAAACAGCATTAAAACCAGCATAACAGACGTTGAAGAGGTATATGACGATAGCTGGAACCTGCTCTCTCATTTTAAGTTTAGTAAAAGCACCGTGGTAAAAAAAGGTGAAATACTAAAAGCAATAATAACGGTCAATGTAACGATGTATGAGTATTCATTTCCTGCTTTTGATTCAACAAACAAGAATTACGATCCAGATGATGAAGATCTCAGTATTTATACAACAGATGATTTGTTTATAGATTCTGACAATCCTGTAATAATAGATGCTGCAAAAAAGGCAGTTGGCAATGAAACAGATCCGGTAAAAAAAGCCAGGAAGCTTTACAATTATGTTGCGGCTAATCTCAGGTATGATTATCCCCGGGCCGAAACAAACTATGAATTCATGTATGCTTCTGAAATATTAAAAACAGGCAAAGGAGTATGTGCAGATTATGCAATATTATATGCAGCCCTTCTAAGGGCCTCAGGTATTCCGGCCAGGGTTGCGGGGGGTATTCCTTCATTTTTAATATTGGGTGAAAAAGGCCAGGAGATTGATGTTGGGCATGCTTGGACAGAAGTTAAACTGCCGGGCTATGGCTGGGTTCCGATAGATATAACCCAGGAAGAAGGATTTATGAATGCCGATTATTTTCTTAACCTGGCCACGGAGAAAGGTTCGAGTTTCCTGTATGAGAGTCAGACAATGGATTGGTCAAGTTATTATTTTGATGGATTCAAGTATGAATGGGACGGTACCGAAAAGCCTGAAGTTGACCAGGCTTTGATATATAGAATAAAAAATCTGGCATTATCAGATATGCAGGTTTATAGCGGTTATTAAATATTAAAAAATAATTACCGGTTTGTAATTGATGCAATACATTCAACATGCTCCGTATGCGGAAACATATCAACGGGTTGTATCTCTTTTGTATAATACCCATTTTCGGAAAACCTCTTTATATCTCTTGCCAGTGTAGATGGGTTACAGGAAATATAGACAATCTTTTTTATCCCAATATTGGCAATCATTTCTATGACTTCTGCTTCCAGTCCTTTTCTCGGAGGATCTATTATTGCAACATCAAAGAAGCTTTTCTGACTATGTTTTTTTCTCTCTAATTCTCTTAACATTTTTAATGTTTCTCCCCGGATAAATTCAACATTTCCGGTACCATTCAACACGGCATTTACTTTTGCATCGTCTACCGCAATCTTAAGAACTTCAATTCCAATGATTATTTTACAATGTTTTGCCATTAAAACAGTACTGACACCAGTGCCGCAGTAAAGATCCAGGACCTCTTCATTTCCGGTTAGTTCTGCATATTTTAAAGCTGTGGCAAATAGAATTTCAGCTCCTGCTGTATTTATCTGAAAAAAAGAATTCGGAGATATATCAAAACCATAATTACCGATATTTTCCCTGATCGTTTTTTTGCCATAGAGAAAGTCACAGACGGAATGGTGTTTTCCTGATTTATTGAAACATATACTTTTAATTGAAGGAAATCTGGCAGTAAGATTGCTGACAGACCCCTTTAAAAAAGAACTATTTATATCACTGTATCCGGAAAATGCTTCAGCGATTTCAACTGAACTGCCAGTGTTTTTATTTTCATGAGTCGATAGTATGACCATAACCTCAGTGGTCCCGAAAGATTTTCTTATAGTCAGGCTTTGTAAGGAAATATTATTTTTAATCATCAAATCTTTAAAGAAATTTTTAATTTCATTGCTTTCAGTATCACAGATACAGCAGGTTCGATGCTCAACAATCTGATGGCTTTTTCTTGCATAGAATCCAATATTTTTTTGATTATCTATGAAGTATTCTGCCTTGTTCCTATAGTTCAGAGGATTTTCCATACCTATAATTTCATTTATTCTAATACCTCTGATTCCCGAAATTTTCTCTACTTCATCTTTGACTTTCCGTGTTTTATATTTAAGCTGGTAATCATACGCAACGTGTTGAAGACTGCAGCCCCCGCAATTACCGAATACCTTGCAAAAAGGCTTGGTTCTATAAGGAGAAGATTCGATTATTTTATTTATTTTGCCAATGCAGTAGTTTTTCTTAAATTCAGTGACTTCTGCTTCGATTTTTTCTCCGGTTATTGCTCCTTCAACAAACATAATCAGGCCCTCAATTTTACCCACACCCTGGCCAATGCTATTCATATCAGAAATATCCAGTATAAAATTCCTGTTTTTTAAATTGCTAAAATCCGATTTTTGATTTTTCACTGTTTTTAAATTTTGTTTTATCTTATATAAAAGGAAACAATAAAATTCATCTATACTTTATATCATAAAAATTATTTAAAACATATTTTCCGCAAAACGACTCTTAAAGACTGTTCCAATTACCAGGTTAAAACTGGCCAAAATACCGTTTCAATCATTTTTTTCTTAAATTATACTTAAAGGGATACTTCACCCATTTTCGAAATTAAATATCAAGCATTTATTAAAAAAATATTATATTTTAAAGGAGAAAAGAAAAAATGCCAAAAAGTAAAATAATTAAAACAGTAGCAGGTCTTGCCGCCTCTCTTATCATGCTTGTGCCCCTATACGGATGTATAAGCCCGTCACTGCCTCTGTCTGCCACACAAGACAGCATCCAGAATACAATTTCTGTATCCGGTACAGGTATAATCAAAATTGCCCCTGACCAGGTACTGGCAGATATTTCAGTTGTAACGGAAAAGGCAACAACTCAGGATGCAGTAAACACAAACGGCACAATATCAAACATGGTGATAGAAGAAGTAAAAAAGATTGCCGCAAAGGACATGACAGTAGAAACAATAGGGTATAACCTTGTTCCCTTGTATGACTATACGAGCCAGGCAGATCCTCCAAAGCTTTATGCTTATCAGGTAACAAGCACAATAAGGGTAAAAACAACTGATATTGCAAAGATTGGAGAAATTATAGCAGCAGCTACCCAGGCAGGTGCAACCGCTATATCATCTGTTGGATTCGACCTAACCGATACTGCAAGGAAAAAGGCTGTTAGTGATGTTCTTGCCATAGCCACAAAGGATGCTGCAGATAAAGCAGGGGCCATCGCAGATTCTATGGGACTTAAGGTATCAGGGGTATTATATATTAACGAAAGCTCCGTAAGTGTTCCTGGTCCGTTTCTGTCTCTGAAGGAAGATACAGTAAGAGATGCAGCAGTAGTTGCCCCTACTATCTTACCTACAGAGATTGAAGTAGCCGCAAATATTACGATAGTCTTTATGTTTGGGAAATAGGATCCGTAAGATGTGGATTTATATCTCATTTGTAAGTCTCATCAATCATTCTATATCAACTATTTTTAGTATACAATGTGTCTAATTATGGGGTTCAGCCCATAATTATATTAATTTAATGGATAAAAGGAGAAATTGATGAGCATTATGACAGTAAAAGAACTTATGGATCTAAGGGGCCACAGGAAAGTACTTGTTTCTACGGCACATGACTCCTATATAGCCAGGATGTGTGAGCTTTCAGGAATAGATCTTATAATAACATTCTGCAAGTCTCTTACTACTGATGAACTCGAGGCAACCATTTCTGAAGTCCGGAAAGGTGCGCCCAATATCCTGATAGCTTTTGGATTGCCGCCATTCGGAGTATGGCACAGCCAAGAAGAGATCACCAGGACCGCATTTAGGGCCCAAAAAGCAGGGGCCGATATTATATGGTGTTCAGGATTAAGTCCGAAAAAAATAGAACCCATGATCGAGATGGGACTACCCTGCGGGGCTCATATAGGTTTTGTACCCAGGCATAAGACATGGTATGGGGCCTCCAGGGCTGTTGGTAAGACATGTGATGAAGCGCTCAATGTATTTCAAAAAGCTCTTGCCTACCAGGAAGCAGGGGTCTTTGCACTTGAAGTAGAATGCATACCTTCCAGGTTAGCCGGGGAGATCACTAAAAGACTTTCTATTCATACCTTTTCAATCGGGAGCGGTTCTGATTGTACCGGGATATATCTGTTTTCAATCGATTTGCTTGGAATGCATGATCAGCATTACCCGAGGCATGCCAAGAAATATAGCGACTTCTTTGATCAGGGGGTCAAGGCTTTTAAACAATTTGCCGAAGAAGTCAGAGCAAACAAATATCCCGAAGAGAAAAATATCATTAAGATAGAAGATAAAGAGTTTGAACAGTTTATGGATAATATTGATAGGGCAAGACCGATATGGAAAAGTCATAAGGTATCTGATTAAAAGTTGTCTGCAAGTTTTAAAAATTTTTTCCTGAAACCAGACGGACCCGCGGCGTAATGTGATCAGGAAAGGGCAGATCATATTCTGAAATTGCTGAAATGAAACGCAAAATCATTTATGCCCTCGGCATCATAATATGGTCCGGGAATATGCCTGAATCCTTTCAGAATTATTTTATCATAACTTATTTGCAGCTCATCTAACAGTGCGAAAAATTTATAATTGGTTGGCAGTGTAAAGTCTTCACTTCCGTTAATAAACATGAGTCTGATATACTTTTTTATAAGTTCCGTATTTTTTCTTGCAATGACATAGGGGTTGTTTTTCCGGAAATAATCTACATTATTGTTAAACATTCTTTCAAAAATCCTGGATCTTTTTTTGGGTATTGAATCTAAATCGGGAAATGATCCGGCACATGTAATGACTGAAGAAAAAAGATCAGGATATTTAAAAGAAAGTTTTACGGCCCCAAAACCACCCATTGAAAATCCCTCGATTGCTCTTGCACCGCCGGATTTAATTGTATTATAGGTTGAGTCAACGATTGGCATAAGTTCTTTAATCAGTGCAGTTTCTGCAAGAATTGTATCATCGTAGGAATCGCAGAACATCGAGTAGTTACCACCATTCGGAAAGACAATTATGGCTTGTTTGGCCTTGCCTTCAATTATTGCTTTGTGATATATCTGTGGAAACCTTACTCTGAAACCGCTGGTTTCGTCCCCACCTTTTCCATGCAGCCAGTATATAACGGGAAATGTACCACTTGTGGAATTTTTTAAGTTTTCTTCATGAGTGTGGCCGTGTGGATAAGTATGATCCGGCGGAAGATAAATTGCGTAACCTATTTCTTTTTGCATTGAATTGCTAAAAAAAGTCATATGCTTTAAACCTGGGATATCGGATTTAAAAGGATTGACCCATGAAATTTCAGGTAAAGCCAATTCTTTATCCGTCATCTTATTTTACCTTCTTTGGTAAAAACGAATTTACAGCGGGCCGATTCTTTGCATATCCTTTCGCCAAGTTCGAATTTAATATTTTTATCAAATTCAGATGCAAAAATCGAATATTCATTCTGACAGATTACGGCACCTATTTTTTCGGAAAGATTTTCTCTCCCGGATTTAATCATTAAATTATGCCAGGGGCAATTATTTACAGTAATTGTTATTACACTATATTCTTTAAAAGCCAGATTATGGCCAGCTGATTTGTTACTGTCATTTTTTTTATTTACGATATCCTGCGTGCCTCTTAAAGTTTTGAATCCAAAATTGTCCAGTTTCATTTTAATCTTCAAACACTCAAAAAACATATCAAAACTGTCTGCTATCCCGCTGATTTCAGGGACTGATTTAAGATAACGGGCCTGAATTTTTGGCATTACTTTCCAGACTTCAAGATCTGTATCAAGGGCTTTTTCAAATCCAAATTGCTCTTCTATTTTTAAGAACCATAATCCATCAACTTTGACATAACTGTTTTGGAGGTATTCTTTTATTTGTTTTCTGTTTAACATTTATTTAATTTCCTGTCTTGCTATGTGCCATTAATAAAAATTAATTGCCCGTTGATATAAAATCCAGTAAATTCTAACAAATCATTTAATTAGTGTAAAATAAGAAAATCATATTGAAAAAATGACTGGAAGTAGTTCATAGAATTTTATATCATAAAAATATAAAAAAGATTTGATATCTCTAAATGGAAGCTTGGTATTCTTTTTTAAAATAATAAGTAATTAATATAAACGAACCGGAAAAATAAAGTTATGAGGAAAAAAATTTCTTTTAAAATTTTGCTAACAGCTATATTGTCTTGTGTTTTAATGAGTTTAAGTTTTTTGACCTCATGCGCTTTTCTGGATAATTATATCGTTAAAAGACAGGATTATGACAATCTAAAAAATGAATGGGATAAAATATCCCAGGATTATAAAAGTCAGCTTGAAGCCGGTATGAACCTGGAGGAAGAAAATAAAAACTTAAAAAATGAAAATGAAGAAAAAGATAAAACTATATCCGGCTTACAGGAGGAACTGGCTTTTAAAAGCAATCCGGATAACTATGTTTTAAAGGAGGAATACGAAAACCTGTATTCTGATTACCTTAAGGATCAAGAATCAATAATAGATCTTGAAAACCAGATAAATGAGCTTAAAAGTGATCCTGAAAAGCTTCGAAAACTTATAAATAATTTTAATAAGCTGCTTAAAAATGTATATATCGGTTCCGCAGATCCGGAAGAACTTGCGTATACCTTTACTGCTTTTAGTATCGAATATAAAGGAAAATATTACCTGATAACAGCAGGGCATTGCGTTAAGGATAATTTCGGGAAAGAAGGTAAATTCAAATTTAAAGCTAATTTCAGCGATGAGTGGATTTACCCTCAACTTCTGGGATATAAAGCAGAATTCTGGAATCTTGACGACTATGGCGTTTTCTTTAGCGATGAGTTATACAGCGGTTTTAAAATCAGTGATCAGGAAACAAAGGAAAACTATCTTATAGGAAGCATGGAAAAAAATTTAAGTGTTCTAAGAAATCTTGGAGCAGGCTCCAAAAGGGGTGAAAGCGGAAGTCCGGTGATTAACGAAAACGGGGAAGTCATAGGGGTCTATGTAGTTTACGGTCTTGTCTATACTCCTATAAAACTCGCTCTTGATATTATTGATAATCCGGGGACCGATGAATGAACAATCGTATAACGATATAGAAGCTTCCAAAAAGATCATAATAGAATTTATATTATCGATTATTTAAATTAAGCTTTACTTTAATACAAAATTTATATATAATTACCCTTACTTTATAGCAAGTTAGTTAAATTATATGCCTTACTTTATAACATAAAAACCAAGCAATTTTTATTTTTGGGGGAATCGTGTTTAATCGTACGATAATAGAAGAAATGGAGAAATGGGCGAAAAGATCTAACAGGAAACCATTAATACTCCGCGGGGCCAGGCAAGTTGGTAAAACAACAGCAGTTGAGATTTTTTCAAAACAGTTTGATCAGTATATTTATTTAAATCTTGAGATTAGTTCGGACCGAAGATTGTTTGAAAGAAATTATTTAATTGATGAATTGGTGCAAGCGATATATTTTGAAAAAAATAAAAAAATCATAAACGGAAGAACCCTGATTTTTATTGATGAAATTCAAAACTCTTCAGGTGCGATTTCTATGCTCAGATATTTTTATGAGTCTTTCAAGAATTTCTATGTGATTGCAGCAGGATCACTTTTGGAATCTCTGATAGGAAGACAAATAAATTTTCCTGTTGGACGAGTTGAATATCTATATATGAAACCATTAACATTTAATGAATTTATAAACGCATCAGGTGACAATGCTTTAAAAGAAGTTCTTTACAAGATTCCTTTTCCAGATTTTGCCCATCAGAAAATGCTTAAATATTTTTATAGATACACTTTGATTGGGGGTATGCCTGAAATAGTAAGCAATTATTTTACCAGTCAGAATATAGTTGAGTTAAAGCCTGTATATGAGAGTTTGCTCAGGTCATACATCGACGATGTAGAAAAGTATGCAAGAAATGATACACTTGCAAGAGTGATCCGGTATTCTATAGAAAATTGTTTCTATCATGTGGCCCGAAGGATCAAGTTCGAGGCATTTGGAAGATCTAATTACAAATCAAGAGAAATTTCAGAAGCCTTAAAAACTCTTGAGAAAGCAATGCTAATATATTTAATATATCCCTCAACCGGAACCAAACTGCCTATTATGGCAGATTTAAAAAAATCGCCAAGACTTCATATTGTTGATACCGGACTTGTAAATTATTTTGCGGGACTTCAGAAAGAGCTTTTTGATACCGAGGATCTGAACAATGTCTATGACAGTAAAATTGCGGAACATATAGTTGGACAGGAACTTATTTCGATAAATAATTCTATTGCAGATAAAGTTTCTTTTTGGGTGAAAGAAAAAAAGCAATCAAATGCTCAAGTTGATTATATTATTCCTTATGAAAAATATATTATTCCCGTGGAAGTAAAGTCAGGAAAAGCCGGCAGATTGAGATCGCTTCACGAATTTATTGATTTAACTTCACATAATTATGCAGTAAGAATTTATTCAGGCAAGCTTAAAGTTGATGAAGTTCAAACTGTTAAAGGAAAAAAGTTTTATCTTCTGAACCTCCCTTTTTACCTGGCAGGTAATATAAATAAGTATCTGAGCTGGTTTTTGGAGGAAGGAATAAAATTTCAATGAATTACCAATTAAATATTGATATTGATGCCGTTAAAAAGATTGTAATAGAATTTATAAGAAATTATGCAATCGAGCATAGAAGAAGCGGAGCAGTTGTCGGAGTAAGCGGTGGCGTAGATTCTGCACTGGTTTTAAAATTTTGTGTTGAAGCTCTGGGTTGTAAAAATGTCCTGGCGGTTATGCTTCCCGAAAGAGATTCAAACCCGGTAAATAATAAAGATGCATTAAGATTTGCTAAAATTCTTGGTGTAAAATATATAGTCAGGAAGCTGACTCCGATGTTGTCACTGGCAGGTATCTACAGGCTTTACCCACCATCATTTATTTTCAGCCGGAAGTTCATCGAAAGATATACCCTTAAAAAAAGAAAATCAATTTCTAAAAGATTAGAAAGTGATTTATTTATTGCCAATATAGAAGGCGGGGAAGACAAGGAGCTAAGCAAAGGTATTGCTTATTACAGGATCAAACACAGAATCAGGGCAACAATTTTATTTTATTATTCCGAGCTTAATAATTACCTGCTTGCCGGATGTGCAAATAAATCGGAATGGCTCACAGGGTTTTTTGTAAAATACGGAGACAGTATTGCTGATATAATGCCGATAATCGATCTTTACAAAACACAGGTTTTCAAGATTGCAGAAAATCTTGGAATACCCGACTATATTCTAAATAAAGCTCCCAGCCCGGATCTTATACCGGGACTTAATGATGAAGATGCTCTTGGCATAAGCTATAAGGAGCTGGATCTGGTGCTTGAAGGTCTGGAACATGGTTTTCCAAAGGAAAAAATAATTGAGATTTCCGGAGTTTCTTATAATGATATAGAGAGAATATTGGAGATGGTTAATAAATCCGAAGTTTTAAGGGCAAGCCCTGAATTTTTAAAAATGAAGTTAAAGAGGTAAGCATTTTTTAAATATGGAAAGATTAACAAAAGCCAGAATCGCCAATCAAATTATTAAAAAATTTGGAATGAAGCCACTCCCTGAAGAAGGAGGATATTTTATTGAAACTTACAGGTCTGAAGGACCTGACAATTCAAGCTCATCTATTCTTTATGTGATAACGGCGGATAATTTTTCAAAGCTTCATAAGCTTACGGCTGATGAAATCTATCATTTTTATCTGGGAGATCCTGTTATCATGCTTAATCTTTATGAAAATGGATCATCTGAGTGTATGATTCTGGGTAAAGATATCCTTAATGGTGAGAAATGCCAGCATATGGTCCCGGGAAATTGCTGGCAGGGATCTTTTTTAAAAGAGGGAGGAGTTTTTGCGCTGTTAGGGACCACCATGACTCCTTCCTTTAAGTTTGAGCAATACCAGTCTGCCTCAACTCACATGAAGGAATTACTTGAAAAATATCCCGAAATGTCAGATTTTATTGCAAAACTTATATGATGATTGCTTGATTTCATAAATATAAATCGGCTCAGGTTGTGGTTATAAAATCATGCTCGCTCTCTTCAATTGAT
>Ga0172371_10005168_pt1 | contig 19457 bp, 12 predicted proteins | sample Lak12m_FD_114543 | JGI IMG/M metagenome (GOLD analysis project Ga0172371, IMG submission 114543) | Freshwater microbial communities from Kabuno Bay, South-Kivu, Congo - kab_022012_12m | ecosystem: Environmental > Aquatic > Freshwater > Lake | place: Democratic Republic of the Congo: South-Kivu... | reverse complement strand
TATTCAGGCGGGGGCGAACGAACGTTTTCAGGCCTCCGTTGCGGCCAACGGCGGCCGGGTCGTCGCCGTCAAAGAACCTGCGACCCTTTTTCCCGGCGTTTATTCCACCGGCGATGTGGGGGAGGCCTTCCACGAGCAGGCCTTGGTGATCGACGCGCCCGACGGTCTGGTCGTCGTGACCGGCTGCGCCCATCCCGGGATCGTCCGCATCCTGGAGAAGGCCCGGGAAGTTTGGAAAAAGGACATCGCCATGGTCCTGGGCGGCTTCCATCTCGTCCAGACTCCTCCGGCCGAAGTCGAAAAGATCATCGCCCGGTTCAAGGAGATGGGTATCAAGCGGGTCGGGGCGACCCACTGCACCGGCGATGCGTCCATCGCTCAATTCCGGAAGGCGTTCGGCTCCGGTTTCGTCGAAATGGGCGTCGGCCGGAAAATCGATCTCCGATAAACCATCCCCCCTCTTCCTTCGTATTCTATGATATCATCCCGGCGAGGGAAGAGACAACCATGCTTGAAATCAAGAACTTAACCAAGTCGTACGGCGACATCCTGGCTCTTGACCGTTTTTCTTTGAGCCTGCGAAAAGGCGACGTTTTGGGCCTCCTCGGGCCCAACGGGGCCGGCAAGACCACCCTGATTTCGATCCTGGCCGGCACGGTCCGCGATTTCACTGGAAGCTTGACTTTTCTCGGAAAGGATTTGTTCTCCGACCGGAACCTCAAAAACCGCCTCGGGATCGTCCCCCAGGACATGGCGTTTTACGAAGAATTGAATGCCATGGACAACCTCCTTTTCTGGGGCGGCCTTTACGACGTCCCGCGGGCCGACCTGAAACGCCGGGCCGGCGAGATCCTCGAAATGGTCGAGCTCTCCGGCCGGACGAAAGAGCCGGTCAAGCGCTTTTCCGGGGGGATGAAACGCCGCCTCAACACGGCCATCGGGCTGCTGCACCGGCCCGATCTGCTGCTTCTCGACGAGCCGACCGTGGGCATCGATGTCCAGGCCAAGGTCAGCATCCTCGACCTCATCCGCAAGGTCGGAGCCGAAGGCACAGGCGTCGTTTTCACCACCCACCAGCTGGCCGAAGTGGAAAACACCTGTTCGCGCATCGCCATCATGGACCACGGCCGCATCCTGGCCCAGGGGACGCTCGAGGAGCTTGTCCGGCTGGTCGGCGAGAAGGAGATCGTCGAAATCACCGGAGAGTTCCCGGCCGCTGCCCTGGCCGAGGCGGTCAAGGATCTGGACGGCAACGGCCTCGAGCTGCTCTCGGCGATCGACAACCTGGCCGCCCTGGCCGTCGCCGACACCGAACAGATCCCGAAAATCATGGACCGCCTTTTCCGCCGCAAGCTGGCGGTCACCGATCTGAAGATCAAATCGCCCAACCTCGAAACGGTCTTTTTGAAGCTGACCGGCCGCAGCTTGAGGGATTGAGACATGCGGCGTCTGCTTCTGATCCTCAAGACCGACATCCTGCGCCATCTCAAATCGCCCCTGGCGATCGTCATCTACATCATCATCCCGATCGTGATGACCGGCATGATCGGCCTCATTTTCACGCCGTCCTCGACGGGAGGCGAGCTTCCTCCCATCCAGGTCGTCCTCGTCGACAAGGATAAAGGGCTGGCCTCCCGCTTGTTCATGGGGGCGTTCGACGCCGACCAGATGAAGAAGATGTTCCAGGTGACTGTGGCCGACGAGGCCGAGGGCCGCAAGCGCATGGAAAAAGGCAAGGCCTCGGCCATGGTCGTCATCCCCGAGCATTTCACCCTCGACCTTCTCGACCTCAAGCCCGTCACCCTCGAGGTGGTCAAGAATCCGGCCGAGCAGTTCCTCCCCGACGTCGTCGAAGAGTTCATGAACACGATGGCCGTGATCCTTTCGGGCGCGGTCCAGGCGTTCGAGCCCGAGGCCCGCGGCATCCGGGCCATGCTCGACATGCCGGTCGACTCCTTCCCCTGGGAAACGCTGGGGCCGGAGTTCGGCAAGGCCCAGAAGAAAGTCGTCGCCGCCTCCAAGGTCCTCAATCCGCTTCTCCTCCGCCTCAAGGACGAAAAAACGAAGTCCGCCGACGCCAAGCCGGCTCTGACCCGGTCCGATATCTTCTCCTCCGTCCTCCCGGGCATGGCCATCATGTTCCTCCTGTTCATCGTCCAGACGGTCATGCGGGACATGATTTCCGAGCGCGAGGACGGCAAGCTCCGCCGGATGCTGACCACGCCTCTGCGGCCGGGCGAGCTCATCGGCGCCCGCATCACCGGCGGCTGGGTGATGGGCGGCCTCGTCCTCCTGGTGATGGCCGCCTTCGGGACGATGGTCTTCCGCGTCCACTGGGGGCCTTTCGGGTGGTTTTTCCTTCTCTGCGTCACGGCGGCTTTCTGGTCGGCGTCCTTTTTCGCCCTGATGAACGCCCTGATCCGGAACCGCAATCAGGCGGGGGCCTTGAGCGCTCCGATCATCCTGGCTTTCAGCGTCTTCGGCGGATCGATGTTTAACGTTGAGGCGATGCCGAAGGCGTTCCAGGTGATCGGTCTGGCCACGCCCAACCGCTGGTTCATCGACGGGGCGGCTTTCATCCGCGACGGCCGCTTCCCGGCGGTCCCGCTCCTTGTCCTGGCCGCGAGCGGCCTGGTCCTTCTCGCCCTTGCTATTCCGGCCCTCAAGCGCCGGGCGACGGTGTAAGCCATGCGCGCCTTCAAGAGAATCCTCCATATCGCCGCCAACGATTTGCGGCTGATGATCTCCGATAAGGTCTTTTTCTTCTGGACGCTGGCCTTCCCGATCCTCTTCATCCTGCTTTTCGGCTTTCTCTACCGGGGAGGCGACACCGCCAGGCAAAAAGCCGAGCTGACCGTGGTCAACCGGGACCAGGGCCGCTGGGGGGCGTATTTCCTGGATAAGGTCAAATCCCCGGACATCGATATCAAGACGGTCGAAACCGAGCCGGCCGAATACAACCGGCTGCTCATCCTTCCGCCCGATTTCTCGGCGAAAATCGAGGCCCGCAAAGACCAGGCCCTGGCTTTCAAAAAACGCGAAGACGCCTCGACCGCGGCCGCCGCCCGCGTGGAGACGCGCCTCTTCCAGGCCATCGCCCGGATGTTGAGCGAGCTCGTCCTCTACGGGGAAGGGGATCTCTCGAAATTTCTGGACGGGCACGCCGAATTCAAGGATTTGGTCCAGGTCAAAAGCCGCTTTCCGGAAAAGACGGTCACGGTCGTCCCGAGCGGGATGGACCACGTGATTCCCGGAATCACCATCCAGTTCATCATGATGATGGTCATGATCTACGGCGGGATCACGGTGCTCGAGGACCGCAAGAAAGGGGTCCTGGCCCGGATGCTTTATTCGCCGCTTTCGACCGGAGGATTGTTCCAGGCCAAGCTCCTCGGCCGATGGTTGATGGGGATGCTTCAAGCCCTGATCCTGTATGTCGTCGGCAAGATTTTCTTCGGCCTCAATCTCGGGGATGTCGGGCTCTCGCTCCTGGTCATCGCCGTGTTCGCCTGGGCCATGGCCGGCCTCAGCGTCTGCGTCGGATCGCTCTGCACGAAAGAGGACATGATCGTCGGACTGGCGGTGCTGTTGGCCAACATTTTCGCCGGCCTGGGCGGTTGCTGGTGGCCGATCGAAGTCGTTCCTCCGGCCGTCCGGACGGCCGGGATGATCTCTCCGGCCTACTGGGCCATGGATGCCCTCCACAAGCTCCGGTTTTTCCAGGGCGATTTCGCGGCGATCGCCCCGAACCTGGGAATCCTCCTCGGCCTCTCGGCTGTGCTTTCGGTTTTGGCCAGCCGATTCTTTAAGATTCAGGACTGATCGGTTTGACAAACGAAGGTTGGGCCTTTATTCTATTGGGTGAGTAAATGTTCACTCACCGGAGAATTTTATGAAAAACCTGGCTTTTGAGGCCGTTCTCGACAAACGGAAAGCCGAAATCGTCACGGCGGTCCTTCTTCTTGTCGACAAGGTCGGCATCACCGGACTGACCATCAAGAGGATAGCCGCCCAGGTCGGGTTCGTTGAAGGGGCCCTATACAAACACGTCGATTCCAAGATGGGGATCTTCCACCTTATCCTCGATGCCTCCATCCAATCGCTCGAGGCGACCAGCCGCGAAATCGCCGACCGAAAAATGTCGCCGGACGCCGAGCTTGGGGCCTGGTTTGATTTCATCATCAGCTTCCTCGAAGAATATCCCGGGATCTATCGAATCCTCTTCTCCGACGCCCTGTATGCCGAGGACCGTCCCCTCTTCGAAGAGTTCAAGGGCTGCATGCTCGGTTTGAAAAAAAACGTGCAGGCGATCATCGAGAAGGGAGCCCGTTCGGGAGGATTTCGCGCCGACGTCGATCCCGAAAAAACCTCCGTCACGTACCTGGGCTTGATCATCACGACGTTCATGCTCTGGACGGTCATCGAGGAAAGAGCGAGAAGCTACAAGGAAACCGCTCGGCCTTATTTCGAGGAATACATGCGCGCCCTGCGGCCGTCCCTCCCGGGGGTGTCCCGTGGCTAGGAAATGGACCGCCTTCGTCGTCCGCCATCGCCTTTGGGTCCTGGTCCTCTGCGGTCTGGTCACCCTTGCCGCCCTGGCCGGGCTTCCGCGCCTGCGCTTCTATAATAAGCTGACCGACTGGCTGCCCAAGGACGACCCGGAGCTGGCCCTCTTCCACGAGACGTCCAGGACGTTCTCGGCCAACAACGTCGTCCTGGTCGTCGCCCGACCGAAGGACGGCGTGTTCACGGCCGAAACGCTCGGCCGGATCCGCGATCTGACCGACGCCTTGAAAAACCGGGAGGAGATTTTCAGCGTCACCTCCCTTTCCAACGTCGCCGACATCAAAAAAACCGGAGACGGTATCGAAGTCCGGGATTTTCTCGATTCCGTCCCGACGGATCCGGAAGGCTTGAAGGCGTTGGAAATCCTGGCCCACTCCAAGGACCGGTATATCGGCCAGGTCCTTTCGGCGGACGGACGGTGGTTCGCCCTTTCCGTTTTCGTCAACGACGCGTTCGAAACGCTCAACGTCGTGGAAAAGATCGTCATCCCCGAGTCGGAAAAACATCTTGGCGGGATGGAGCTCTATTTCGCCGGGACGCCCAGCGACGGCCATTTCATCAACATGTACACCCGGCGGGACCTCCTCTTCCTCGTCCCGATCATGCTTCTGGCCATCGTCGTCATCCTTTATCTCACCTTGCGATCGGGAAAAGCCCTCCTCCCCCCGACCCTGGTCGTCGTCCTGGCCAACGTCTGGCTGTTCGGATTGATCGGCTGGTTGAAGAGTCCCATGACGATCGTCACGCCCGCCGCTCCGGTCCTCCTCCTGGCTTTGGGGTCCGCTTACGGCCTTTATGTCGTCAATAAAATCCGCAGCGACATCGACGCCGGCGCCGTCCACGACGCCGCGGAGCGTAAAAACCTCGTGATCGCCTCCACTTCGGCCGTGATCGTCCCCATCCTGTACGCGGCCGTCACCGACATCATCGGCTTCCTGTCGTTCCGCGGCGTCAAGCTGAGCCTGATCGCCGATTTCGGGATGTTCGCCGGCGGGGGGCTCTTCTTCGCCGCCGTTCTGGCGACCACGATGCTCCCGGCCCTGTCGGCGACGATCGATTTCGGAGCGGCGCCCCACTCGAAATCCCATCAGGGGATCGCACGTTTCCTCGAAGCCGCGTCCGCCCGAATCGTCCGCAAGCCCGGCCGAACCCTGGCCGTGTTCGCCGTCCTCCTGGCGATCGGGGTGGTCGGCATCACCCGCGTTTACCGGGAGGTCGGATTCGCCGGCTTTTACGCCAAAAAATCCATGCCGCATAAAGCCATGGACGCGGCCAACGACCACTTCAACGGGGCCTACCCGGTCTCGTTCTTTTTCGAGGCCGACGACGTCCGCGATCCCGCCCGGCTGCGCCTGATCCGGCGGGCGGAGAGCTACCTGGCGGGCGTCCCCATGGTGAATCAGCCGCTCGGGATCCCCGATCTTATCGAGGAGCTCAACGAGGCGATGAACGACCGGCAGGCCCTGCCCGAAACGAAAGCGGCCGTCGAAAACCTCTGGCTCTTTCTTGAAGGCCGCAGGGAGCTCGCCCAGCTGGCCACGAACGACGGGCGGCAGACGATCACCTTCGCCAAGATCGCCGATTCCACGACCCCGGTCGCCGTGAATATCTACAACCGGGCCAAGGAATATTTCGAACGCGCCGCGGCCCTGCGCCCGGTCCGGATCGACCTGAGAGCCCGGTCCCGGGAAAGCGGGCGTGCGATCCGGTCCGCCGAAGCCGGTTTTCTCGCCCAGGAGCTGGCTTGGGCAGCCGGGGAGGGCGGAGTGCCTGCTCCTGATCCCGGCCGGATCCGGGACGCCCTCGTTTCCGGTATGGAAAAGGAGCTGCCCGCCGACCGGCTGAATCAGGCGATCTCGGCCAAGGTCCGGGATTACTGCTTCGCCCCGTCTTTTCCCTTCGAATCGGCGCCGGCGGAGCTCGAAGCGATTTCCCGGGGGATCGCCGATCTTGCCGCCGCCTCGCCGGATTTCGAGATCCCCGAGGATTCCGCGGCGGCCATCATGAAAAAGCACCTGAAGCCGTCGGTCTTTGACCCTGACCTGGCGGCCGATGCGGCTGCTTCGGCGGCCTACCTCGCCCGGGAAATCCGGCAAAATATCCGGGAGGGATTGTTGCGCGAGGCGTTGGCGTCCGTCGTTCCCAAGGGATCTCCGGGCTTTGAAAAAAGGGCGACGTCGATCCTTTTCGACCTCGTGGACGATCTGGCCGTCATTCCCGCCGCGGAAGCTCCGTCCGGGGCCGATCCGGTCGTTTTCAGCCGGGCCGACCAGAGCGGAACCCCCCTGATGATGGTGAAGCTTTCCGATTCCTTGTTCAGATCCCAGATCCAGTCGATTTTGCTGGCCGGTCTGATCACCCTGGTCTTGATGATCGTCTTGCGGAAAAGCGTCGCCCTGGGCTTCATCAGCATCCTGCCCATCACCTTCGCCACCGTCGTGATGTACGGATTTCTGGGTCTCGCCCGCATCCCCCTGGACTACGCGACGATGCTCACCGGGTCGATCTCGATCGGCGTGGGCATCGATTACACGATCCACTTCATTTACGTCGTCACCGAGGAAATCCGGGCCGGGCGCGCCATGCCGGAAGCCATCCGCCTGGCCTTCCTCGAGCGGGGCCGGGCGATGTTTTCCAACACGGCCGCGGTGGCCGCCGGCTTTTCCACCCTGCTGCTTTCCTCGTTCGTCCTCCTCCGGAGCTTCGGGGCGGTCATGGTCCTGTCCATGCTTCTCTGCTTCATCGCGGCCATGACCCTGCTTCCGGCCGCCCTGCTCGTTTTCCGCCCCCGGATCGTCCGGAGAAAATGAAAGAAAAGGAGATCACCCATGAAATATCGTTTGTCCATCGTCCCAGTCGTTCTGGTCCTTCTGGCAACCTCGGCCGCCGCGGCTTTCGCGGAAGACGCCGCAGCCATCCTGGCCGGCGTCGACGAGCGGACGGGAGGAAAATCGGCCCCGGCGGACGTGAAAGCCGACATGGTCATGACCATCACCCAGGGAAGCTCGGTCAAGGTCCGGGAGATCCGGGCTTGGACGCGGAACAATCCCGGCAAGGACGACGACCGGCTCATGAAGTTCATCGCCCCGGCCGACGTCCGCGACGTCGGGTTCCTCGTCCTCAGCGACGACACGATGTACATCTATCTGCCCGAATTCCACCGGACCCGCCGGATCGCCTCCTCCAATAAAAAAGATTCGTTCATGAGCTCCGATTTTTCGTACGACGATCTGGGAACGGGCGATTTCGCCGTTTCCTACGATCCGACGCTCCTGGAAGAGAAGGCCGACGCCTGGGTCCTCGAGCTCAAGCGCAAGGCCGGTTCGGACAAGACCTATCCGCGGATCGTCATGACCGTGGACAAGGCCAAGGGGATGCCGGTCAAAACGGAGCTCTATGACGACGGCGGACGCCTCTGGAAGTCGGCCGAACAATCCTATACCTCGATCAAGAATTTCTGGGTCGCCTCGACGATCAAAATGACCGACCATAAAAAGGGCTCGAGCACGACCATGGAAATGAAGAACGTGAAGGTCAACGAGGGCGTATCGGCCGACCTGTTCACCGAACGCAACCTCGTCCGCAGGATCCAGAACTGAGGAGGGAGCCGTGAAGAAAGCCGCGGTTTTTCTGTCCGTCCTTCTCCTGGCGGGAAGCGTCTTTTCCGACGACGAACCGGCCGCGTCCTTCAAGCCCGAAATCTCCGGCCGGGTCCGGTTGTTCGCTTCGGTATATTCGGCCGACAATCCTTATGGGACATTCTTCACCCATGAGGCCGGGCAATTCGCTTTCCGCCGGGCCGAGATCCGCCTGAAATTCGCCGGGAACGTCAACGACCGGGTCAGCTACGGCGTGCGGTTCGACGCCTTTTCCTATCCCGGCGACCTGCTCCAGTCGGGCCAGTTCCCCGAATCCGCCTTCCTCGGCTCGCCCGAATCCTCGGAGCATTTCGAGCTGTCGCTCTACGAAGGCTGGGTCAAGGTCTCGGATTTCCTGATCAGGGGACTCGATCTGACCGCGGGCAAGCAACGGATCTCCTGGGGGGCGGCCGATAAAATCGGCGTCGTCGACAACCTCAACCCGATCGATTTCGCCAATTTCCTGTCGTTCGATCCGGATTATTTCTTCGAGCGCCGGCCGCAGACGGGCATCAACCTCGAATACTATCCCGGCGCGTCGATCAAGGTTCAGGTCGTCGGGCTCCTCCAGAATCAGGTTTCGCCTCTGCCGTACGGATATTCTGCCCTGGCCGGGAAATTTTTTCCGATGACCGAAGTCACGGTGGAAAAGAGCTGGGACGACAAGCTCCTGAACACCGCCTGGGGCGTGCGGATCGCCGCCCGGCCGCTGAACGTCGATGTCGGATTGTCGTATTACCGGGGCAACCTCTCCCTTCCTTATCTCCAATCCGTCGCCCAAACCCTGATTTCCCGCTCCGGCGTTTTCTATTACCCGAAAGCCGGCATCTGGGGCTTGGACCTGGCCGGCGAAGCGGCCGGCGTCGGATACTGGGCGGAAGCGGCGTACGTCGTTCCCGAAAAGGTCTACGGGTGGGTTTCTTATCCGGGCTTTATCGGCGGACAGCTCGTCACCATGACCCAACCCTTTTCTCTGTTTCAGGACGGGTTCTGGAAATACGTCCTCGGAGCCGATTACAATTTCGGCGGCGGGCTGTCGGCCAACGTTCAGTTCCTCCACGGTTTCTTCGACGAGGTCGATTACAGCGGTGATGCGGAATCGGTCTTCGGTTTCCGCAAGGGGATGTTCTACGGAGAGCTGGGGAATTATGTCCTTGGGCGCCTGGAATACAAGTTCGCCGGGGACGCGGTCAAATTGAAGGCCGGCGGGCTGGTCGAAACGACCTCCAACGGCACGGCGGTCGTCGTGATGCCCGAAGCCGAATTCAGGATCGCCGATGCCTTCAACATCGTCTGCGGCGCGTTCGCCGCGGTCTCCGGCGACCGGGAGAAAACGAAGTTCGGTGCTTTCCGCGACGACGGCCAGATTTACCTCGGCTTCAAACTCGACTTTTAAATCGGTGGGGACGGATCTTCAGAACTGTCCCCTCTTCCAACGTTTGGGCGACGCGGTAAATATTCCTTCCGTCCGGACTTTTGATATACTCTTCCGCGGCGTATAAAAAATCCGAGGAGCCGCGAAGATGAAAAAATCGATCTGGTTCGCCCTTGTCGCAATGATACCGGTCGTTCTCGTCCCGTCCTGCCGGACCGCGCCGGCCCGGGATTCGGGCGCCCAGCTCAAGGCCTTCGTCGAGCGTTATCTGGTTTGGCGTCTTGAAGCGCTGCCCGAATGGGCGACGGCCATGGGCGATCACCGGTTCGACGGAAAGCTCCGCGACATGTCGGCCGCCGGGATCAAGGCCCGGGCGGAAAAAAATCTGAGCTTCGCCGCCGAGCTCGGGGCGATCGATCCGGCCAAGCTCGATCGCAGCGACCGGATCGACCGCGAGATTCTTCTCAATCAGCTCGCCCTCGATGATTTCACCGACAACGGGCTCGAATCCTGGCGCCGGGATCCGCTTCTCTATACGAACACCGCCTCCGACTGCGTCTATGACCTGATCAAGCGCGATTATGCGCCGCTCGAAAACCGGCTGCGTTCGGCGATCGCCCGCATGCGGGCCCTGCCCTCGCTCCTCGAACAGGCCCGGCTCAATCTCGACGGTCCTTCGCGCATCAAGTCGGAAATCGCGATCGGCCAGACCGCCGGCGCCGTGGACCTTTTCCGGACGGTGATCAACATGGCCGCGGAGGGATCGGCCGTCTCCGGCGAGGTCAGGCAGGCGTCGGAGATCGCCGCGTCGGCCATGGAGGCTTACCTCAACTGGCTGAAAAGCGACCTGCTTCCGCGGGCCAAAGAGGAATGGCGGCTCGGGCCGGCTCTTTATGACCGGGCTTTCCAGCTGGCCGGCGGAACGACGAGGGAACCTCTCGAGGTTCTCGGCCGGGCGGAAGCCGATTTTGAAACCACCCGGGAGCGCATCCGGAAAATCGCGATCGAAAAGTGGACGGCCTTCGTTCCGGACAGCCGGCCGCCGGCCGATCCGGACGAGGCCGCGCGCCGGGTCTATGAGGCCATGGCCGCGGACCATCCCGTTCCGGAAGATTTCATCCCCGCCCTGGAGCGGGCCGCGGACGATCTGAAACGGTTCATCAGGAAAAAGCATATCCTCGATCTGCCCGAGCCGGACATGCTGACCATCAAGCCCACGCCCGATTTCCAGGCCGGCCTTTTCCACGGCAATCTCGACCAATCCCCGCCGCTGGCCGAAGACGGCGCCTCCGTATTCACGACGTCGGGAAGCCGGCCTCTTCCCGGTCCGGACGGCCGGGAGCGCCTCGAAGGATTCCTCCGCGAGTTCAACGGCAAGGCGCTGATCGACCTCATCGCCCATGAAGGCTATCCCGGACACTATGTCCAGGGCCGGTTCGCCGCCCTCTGCCCGTCTCTTGTCCGCAAGGTCTTTGCCGACGGGGCTTACGCCGAGGGCTGGGCCTGCTACGGCGAACGGATGATGCTCGAGGAAGGCTTCATGGACCGCGATCCGGGTCTGGAGCTTCAGGTCCTGAAAATGGAGCTCAAGATGATGGCGAACGCCATCCTCGACATCAAGCTCCATCGCGGCATGATGAACGAGGAGGACGTCGTCCCCATGCTGATCGACCGCTGTTTCCAGTCCGAGGGCGAGGCGAAAGCCAAGCTCGTCCGGGCCAAGGGCACGGCCGTCCAGCTGAGCACCTATTACATCGGGTTCCTCGAAATGCTTGAATTGCGCAAGGATGCCGAAGCGGCGGCGGGAAAAGCGTTTGACCTGGCCGGATTCCATCACAAGGTCCTGAACGCCGGCGCCCCGCCCATGCGGTATCTCCGGGAGCTGGTTCTGCCCAAAACAAATTAACCATCTCGGGGGAGTAAGCCGGCTTTCTTCATAGATCAAGAGACCGATCATACGGGTACGGATTGCCGTCGCCGGTTCCCCCGCGTCGGCAACGGATCGGATTTAAACGATTTCATCCGAGCTACGAGCAAGTCCCAGCTCGGGCTGTTGCCGGATGCCCTGTCTTTTTCCAGACAAATCCGTCCGCTCGAGAAAAAAGACAACGACAATTTTGTCAAGAAGGACATATCAGCCATTGACAATTCGAGGGCCCGTTTATAGACTTCGCCTCTTGAGAGAGGAGAGGGATGGAATCTGAATAAATCAAAACCGACTTCAGCCGTATTTTTCCGCCGCGGCGGTTCGTTTGATTCCGACGATCAACGGCGAATCGGATACGCGGTCCGTGATCCGATTGAGAAAAAAAGAAAGGGCGCAAAAAAAGCCGGCCAGCCGGGAGCAAATATTCCCGAATGCGACTTACGGATTTCAAATAAAAATATTATGGAGGTCGGTGATGAAGTTTAAAGTAGGAATTCCGGTGCTCATCGCGTGTTTGTTATCGATGAATTGCGCCACGCTTTTCAAGGGGGATTCAAGCAAGATCAAGATCAGCTCCGATCCGGCCGACGCCGAAGTCTTTGTGGATGAAGACTACGTCGGTAAGACGCCGCTGGAAACGAAACTAATATCGAAGGACGACCATAACATCGAATTCCGCAAGGAAGGATTCAAGACGAAAACGGTTTATGTCGAGAGCCGGATCGGCGCCAAATGGCTTATCCTGGACATCTTCGGCGCGAGCTTCACCATATTTTTGTCGATTATCGTCGATGCGATCAACGACAATTGGAAGGAGCTGAGCAAGACGAGCATCTCTGCGGTCTTGCAGCCGATATCCGGTGCTCCGGACGCGACTCCTCCTGCTCCTCCGACCTCTGCTTCGACGCCCATGTCCGCCGCCGGGCAACCTTCCCTTCCCAAGGCCGAAAAGCTTTTCCAAAACGAGAAGTATGAGGAGGCGATCGGCGAGCTCAACCGCTTCATTGTCAACAACGAGACACAGTCTGACTCGAAGGGGGATATTGCAAATGCTTATTACCTCCTTGGAAAAATCTATTTCCAGATTCGCGATGACGCCAAGGCCGAAAAAAGCCTGGGCCTTCTGCTCACCGCCGATCCCGATTTTTCCAAGGATGAAACCAACGCTTTATTTAAAAGCTTTTTTGACAAAACGCGCGAACATGTCCGGGAAAAGCTTCAAGCCGCTGCGGCCGCCGAAAGGGATTGGTCAACGGCCCGGGAAAATGACGAGATTCAGGCCTACGCGACATTTCTCAACCAACACCCCGGATCGTCTCATGAGCAGGAAGCCAAAGCCCGAAGAGAGCTGCTTATGAAGCACGCCGAAGGATGGGAGCGCGCCCGGCGCAATCCTTCGAGACAAAGCCTCAAGGACTATTGCAAGCGGAATCCGGGGAGCCCGTATCTACCGAAGGCAAGAGCGCTTATTCAGGAATTGGGGGGGGGCGGATATCGTTGACCTCTTGAGAGACAAGAAGATCGAGATCAAGATTCAAGGCAATAATATTCAAAGCGTGGATATCGATATCCGAAAGCTCGTGTCCGAATCCCTCGAGGTTCTCATCCCAGTCGGCACCTATTTTGTTTGCTCGGCGCAGTCGGCGCAGAACATGGTCGCTACGGAAGAACGCGTCGTGGACCTTACCGGAAATGATTGGATGGAATTGTTAATCGACGCCGCCTGCGCCAACAGGCCAAAGGACATCCCCGACTCGGGCAATACGTTTACGGTTCAGCGTTTGCCGCAACAGGACGAGTTGGCCCGCCTCATGCCGGTCCTTGAAGAAGCGGGCGTGGGTTACGCCGTACTCCAAGCGGCCGTCTGGATCGTGACCGATGACGCCTCTTACTCTGATCTGGGAACGTTGGTCTCTCGACCTCAATTCTCAACATTTGGCGGGACTCGGGTGATCGGCGAGGCGGAGACGGCGCGGGCGATCAAGATATGCGCCGAAGCCGGGATTGAGATCACGCGCAAGAGAATCTGGGAGGACCGGCAAACGATCATACAGGGCCTGCCGGACGGCGAGTTGAAAACATGGTTGATTGAGAATAAATAAGCCGGACCGACTTTGAGGGGAAAGCATTAGACCTTTCCCTCTGCGGTTGGTAGAATGAATCCCGGTTGTCCGTTGATCCGATTCTCTTCGCAAGGAGATCGACGATGAAGCGCTCCGTTCTCGCTTCCTTTTCCGCAATCCTTCTTCTAACCATGATTGCCGGCGCGCAGACGAAGCCGCCGGCGACCTTTTCCGACTACGGTCCGTGGGAAACGCTTTCCCTGAGCGGATCCTACGGCGGATTTTCCCCCGACGGCAAGTGGCTCGGCTACGGGATCACCCGGTCCAGCCGGGATTATGAGCTCCGCTATGTCAAGCTCGCCGACGGAGCGACGAAGACGATTGCGTTCGGCGGCCAACCGGTTTATTCCAGCGATTCGAAATGGCTGGCCTGCACCGTCGGCATGTCCGAAGCGGATCAGAAAAAGCTGAAAGACGATAAAAAGCCGGTGGAGAACAAGCTCGCCCTGGTGAATCTCGCCGCGGGGGAAATGTCGACGATCGACGGCATCGAATCGTTCGCCTTCAGCCCCGACGGCGCTTCTCTGGCGATGAAACGATACGTTCCGGCCGGATCGTCAAACGCCCCGGCGCCTCCCGCCGGCGAAAAGCCGGGCACGGTTCTTCTCGTCCGGCGTCTCGCCTCGGGCCTCGATACGGCTTTCGGCAACATTTCCCAGTACGCCTGGCAGGACGGCGACAAAGGACGGTTTCTGGCGATGATCGTCAGCGTTGACGGTAAAACGGGAAACGGCGTTCATCTCTATGATCCCGAATCGGGCGTCCTTCGCGTCCTGGATTCCGCGCCCGCCGTCTATTCGGGGCTCGCCTGGAGGAAAGACGCCGCGGACCTGGCCGTATTCCGGGCCCGGACCGACGACCGGAAGGAAGGCCCGGCCCAGGTCGTCCTGGCCTGGACGGGGATCGGAAAAGGGGAGAAGCGGCGGATCTACGATCCGACGGAAGACGCGTCTTTCCCGGCCGGGCAGCGGACCGTCGACTTCCGGCCTTTTTCCTGGTCGTTGTCCGGCGACGTCCTTTTCCTGGGGATCGCCGCCTGGGACGATAAAATCGTTCCGGCCGAAAAGAAAGACAAGGACGCGGCTCCTCCAGCCCGGCCGGCCGAGGTTTCAACCGTTGAAGTCTGGCACGCCAAGGACGTCTATGTCATGCCCCGGCAGGAGCGAAGCGCCGAGGAAGACCGGCAACGTAACCGTCTCGCGGCCCTTCACCTGGCCACGGGAAAGCTTGTGACCCTGGGTCTAGACGCGGTCAATGAAGACATTGCGCCGATCAAGAAAACGAAATCCGCCCTGGTCGCCGAGTGGTCCAAGTATGCGTTCAACCGGACCATCGGGCGTCCCGCGGCCGACGTCTATCTGGCCGACGTGGCGACCGGAGCCAGGACAAACATCCGGGTGGGGATCGACGATTCGAACCTCGAAACCAGCCCCGGCGGAAAATATCTTCTCTTCCTTCAGGACGGGCACTTCTGGACCGTCGATACGGCGACCCGGGCGGCCGTGAACATCACCGCGTCCGTGCCGGCCTCCTTCATCGACACGGAATCGGATGAGACCGGCCCGGCTAAGCCGCCGTTCGGGGTGGCCGGCTGGGCGAAGGATGACGCCGCCGTCCTTCTTTACGATAAGTACGACGTCTGGCGGATCGCTCCGGACGGTTCCGGGGCGAAACGTCTGACCAACGGGGCGGAGGAACAGGTCCGTCACCGTCTGGTCCGGGTGGATCTGGCCGGCGGCGGGCAGTGGAGGTTCGGGGCTCCGCCCGTTCCGGCCGAAGGCCTCGACCTGAAAAAGCCCGTTTACTTCAGCCTCTTTGGCGAATGGACCAAGAAATCGGGTTACGCCCGTCTCGATCCCGACGGCAAGATCACCCGCCTGGTCTGGCTCGACCGGGCCGTGAGGGGCTTGGCCAGGGCCAAGAACGCCGACGTTTTCGGCTATACGATCCAGGATTACGACGTTTCGCCGGATATCTTCGTCGGCGGGCCCGATTTGAAGGACGCCAAAAAAATGACCGCGACCAATCCCTTCCAGGAAAAGTTTGCCTGGGGGAAAAGCGAGCTGATCGAATATGTCAGCGACAAGGGGCGCCGCCTTCAGGCCGCCCTGATCTACCCGGCCGATTACGAGCCGGGGAAGAAATATCCGATGATCGTCTACAATTACGAGCTCCTGTCCCAAAACGTCCACAGTTACGTCGCCCCGTCCGAACGGAGCTATTACAACGTCGCCGTCTTTTCGAGCCAGGGCTACTTCATCCTCGAGCCGGACATCGTCTTTCGGCCGCGCCAGCCCGGTTGGTCCGTCGTCGAATGCATCACCGCCGGCGTGAAGAAAGTCCTCGACATGGGCCTCGTCGATCCGGCGAAAGTCGGCATCGTCGGACATTCGATGGGCGGCTTCAATACGGCCTTTGTCGCCACCCACGTCAACGGGATGTTCGCCGCCGCGGTCGCCGGGGCGCCCATCATCGACATGGTCAGCTATTACGGCGACCACCATTGGAACGTGGGGATCGCCGAGACCGACCACATCGAGACGGGCCAGGAGCGGATGGTCGTGCCTCTCTATGAGGACCTTCAGGCTTATATCGACAATTCTCCGTATTACGGCACGCATACGATGACCGTTCCGCTTCTCCTCGAGGTCGGCGACCAGGACGGCATCGTGGCCTGGCACCAGGGCATCGAGCTGTACAACGTCGCCCGGCGGGCCGGAAAAAACGTCGTCCTTCTGGCCTACATGGGCGAGGACCACGGCCTGAGGCAGGAAATGAACCAGAAGGATTACCAGCGCCGAATCCTGGCCTGGTTCGGCCATTTCCTGAAAGGCGCGCCGGCCGAACGCTGGATCACCGAAGGCCAGACCTTCCTCGAGCGGGAAGCCGAGATCAAAAAAGAAAAATCGAAATAGCGGAATGAGCTTTTGAGGAATTCCATGCGCGCTTTGAAAAAAACCACCCCCGTTTTTCTGCTCCTTGTCATGCTGGGAACGATGCCCGTCCCGGGCTCGGACCAGGTTCCCGCTCCCGAATCCGTGTTCGGTTTCAAGCCCGGCGCGGACATGAAGCTGGCCACCTACGACCAGGCGATCGAGTATCTGCGGAAGCTGGATGCGGCCAGCCCTTATCTCCGGCTGGTCGAGGCCGGCCGGACGACGCAGGGCCGGACGGTCTGGTTCGCCCTTGTCTCCGCCCCCGCCAACCTGGATCGAATCGACCGCATCCGGGAGATCGCCCGGCGCCTGGCCCATCCTGAAGGTCTGACCGATGAGGAGGCGCGCGCCCTGGCCGCCGAAGGGAAGGCCCTGGTTCACCTGGACGGCGGCTGTCACGCCACCGAGGTCGCCGGGATTCAGATGATCCCCCAGCTCGCCTATGATCTGGTCAGCCGGACCGACGATCCTCAAATCCGACAAATTTTGGAGGAGGACGTCGTCCTTCTATGGCCGACGATGAACCCGGACGGCCAACAGATGGTCGGCGAGTGGAACGCGAAAAACGCGGGCACGCCCTACGAGCAGGCCGAATTGCCCGTTCTTTACCAGGAATATGTCGGCCACGACAACAACCGCGACGCCTACATGCTCAACATGATCGAGTCGCGCCTGATGGAAAATTTCTGGCGGCAATGGGAGCCGAACATCATCTACGTCTACCACCAGACCTCGCCGTTCCCGACGCGGATCTGGCTGCCGCCGTTCGCCGATCCGGTCGGCGCCCATGTGCCGCCCCTTCCTTCCCGCGAAGTCAATATGATCGGCATGGCCATCGCCCGGGGGCTGGAAGAGAGGGGACAGCCGGGCGCCACGCACATGCGCCCGTTCGACGCCTGGTATCCCGGGTATGTCGATTACGCCCCGATGTATAAAAACATCCCGGCCTTCTGGACGGAAACGGCCGGAAGCATGGCCGTACCGCGGGAGACGCCGCTCGACAAGTTTCCGCCCGCGTACCGCGACCTTCGCCCGCTCAGCCTGTATTCGAGCCCGTGGGCGGGCGGCTGGTGGCGGCTGGCCGACGCTGTGGCTTATAACGAAACGGCCTCGCTGGCCGTGCTCGAATATGCGGCCAAATACAAGACCTCGCTTCTGTACAACCGTTACCAATCCGGCCGCGATCAGATCGCCCGGGGCCGCAAGACGGCTCCCTATGCCTACGTCGTTTCCGCCGAGCAGCGCGATCCCGTCGCTTCCGTCGAACTCCTCCGCCGGCTGGCCTTCGGCGGCGTCCGAATGGCCCGGCTCAAGGATCCGGCGACGTTTGACGGTATTGTTTATCCGGCCGGAAGCTGGATGATCCCCCTGGACCAGGAGTTCGGAGCGCTGGCCCGGGAGCTCCTCGACATCCAGAAATATCCCGACATCCGCGATTATCCGGGCGGCCCGCCGTCCCGGCCGTATGACGCGACCGGTTGGACCCTGCCCCTGCAGATGGGCGTACGCTGGGCGGCCGTCTCCGCCCCGTTGGACGAGGCCGTCCGGGCGAACATGGTTTTCCCCGTAGCGCCGCCGGCGGCCGCCGCGCCGTTCGTTCCTTATCATTTGACCGAGGCCGCCGACCGGTCTCCGTTCGACAGCGTTCCCGGCGTCGGTTTCGACGCCGATCCGGCGGCCGCGGCGATCCTCCCGCCTCCGGGAAAAATTTCGGGCGTCGGTCCGGCTCTTCTCGTCGATCCCGCCCAGAACAACGCCTACCGGGCGATCAACCGGGCCTGGAAAAAGGGAGCGGAGGTCCGCTATCTGGCCGCCGCGGACGGAGCACGCTTTTCGATCAGCGGCCTTTCAAAATCGGATGAAAACGAGCTCGTTCGATCGCTGGCGCTCTCCGCAGAACGGTCGAGCGCGCGGGGCGCTCTCCTCAAGAAACCGCGCGTCGGACTATTCCAGCCGTGGGGCGGAAGCATGGATGAGGGCTGGACCCGGTGGGTGCTTGAACGGTTCGAGTTCGAGTTCGCGACCCTCCGGCCTGAGGATTTCCAGAAGCCGCTTCGGGCGAAGGTGGACGTTGTGATTCTTCCGGCTGACGCCGAGATCCCGTTGGAAAAACCCGCCGCCGAGGAAAAACACGAGATCCCGCCCGAATTCCGCGGCCTCGAACGTCCGGTCCCGCCCGTCCGCCCCGAGCATGCTTATGTTCTCAAGGATGCCGACCTGAAGCTCTTCGAGGAATTCATCCGGGAAGGCGGGACGCTCGTCTGTTTCGACGCCGCGGCGCGGTTCGCCGTCAAACAGTTCAACTTGCCCGTCAAGAACGTCCTGGAGGGCTTGAAACGGGAGGAGGCCTTCGTCGGCGGCTCGATTCTCGAGGCGATCGTCGACCCGAAGCATCGGTTGATGGCCGGAATGCCCGAAAAGGCCGCGATTTTCTCCGACGGCAGCCCGGTCTTCGAGACGCTGGAGGGATTCAAAGGATCGATCCTGGCGAGATATGCGCCGGCCGGATCGCCTCTTCTTTCCGGATCTTTGATCGGGGAGAAATATTTCCAGGGCCGGGCCGCGGCGCTCGACGTGGAGCTGGGCCGGGGCCATGTCATCCTGTTCGGTTTCTGCCCCCAGTGGCGGGGCCAGCCCTTCGGGACGTTCCGGGCCGTCTTCAATGCGATCATTTTTTAGGCTCTTCGTGAAAGCAAGTGGGTAAAAATCGGGTCCTAAGCGAGAGTTTAGCCTTATGGAATAAGGCTTTTTTCGACTTGGCCGGCGCAGGAGAAAACGATATGATTTCTTCATGCCAAGATTCAAACGTCCGCGATTGCTTCTCGATGCATATCGTTTCCCCGGATTTCGCCCCGGGCTTGAGGTTAAAGGCGTCTTTGGAGAACCGGGAGC
>Ga0172371_10005165_pt1 | contig 19465 bp, 17 predicted proteins | sample Lak12m_FD_114543 | JGI IMG/M metagenome (GOLD analysis project Ga0172371, IMG submission 114543) | Freshwater microbial communities from Kabuno Bay, South-Kivu, Congo - kab_022012_12m | ecosystem: Environmental > Aquatic > Freshwater > Lake | place: Democratic Republic of the Congo: South-Kivu... | reverse complement strand
CGTTGCAAGGGTTTGCCTGGACATCCATGAAAATAAAGAGCACCTGTTCCGTTATACGATAAAGGGAAATTCCGTTGCCGTGATAACCGACGGAAGCGCGGTGCTCGGCCTCGGAAACATAGGGCCCGAGGCTGCAATGCCCGTTATGGAAGGGAAGGCCATGATCTTCAAGGAGTTCGCTGGCCTTGACGCGTTCCCGATTGCATTGAAGACTCAAAATCCGGATGAGATTGTGGATATAGTAAAAAACATTTCCATCCCGTTCGGCGGAATAAACCTGGAGGACATATCGGCTCCGAGATGTTTTGAGGTTGAACAGAGATTGAGAAAGGAACTTGATATTCCGGTATTCCACGATGACCAGCACGGCACCTCCGTTGTCGTGCTTGCCGCGCTTATAAACGTTTCCAGGCTTCTGAAAAAAGATATAAAAAAGTTCAGGACCGTAATTGTCGGAGCCGGCGCGGCGGGTTCTGCAACTGCTAAAATCCTCAGGGCTTACGGCGTAAAAGATATTATTGTCTGCGATAAACACGGCGCGGTCTATACGGGAAGAAGGCAGGATATGGACGTCTTTAAAAGGGCGCTTGCAAAGATTACTAACCCGAGAAAGATAAAAGGAAGCATCTCTGACGCGATGAAGGGTGCGGATGTCTTCATCGGCCTTTCTGCGCCGAACATCATAACCGTTGACGATATTAAAAAGATGTCAAAAGACCCAATCGTATTTGCGCTTGCCAATCCCGAACCTGAGATAGCTCCTGAGGACGCCTTTCCCATAGCGCGCATCCTCGCAACAGGAAGGTCTGATTATCCGAATCAGATAAATAACATGTTAGGCTTTCCGGGGATATTCCGCGGACTGCTTGACGTGCGGGCAAAAGGAGTGAATGAAGAGATTAAATTTGCAGCGGCAGAGGCGATTGCGCGGATAATAGAAGACGATGAATTGCATGAAGACTACATAATCCCGAGCGGATTTGACAGAAAGGTTGTAACTTCAGTCGCGCATGCCGTCGCGGAGACCGCTAAAAAAACAGGCCTCGCAAGGCATTAGGTTGTGACAACTTATTTTTTCAAAAAATCTTCGCGGTTAAAGCCCGCATCTTTTAATATTTTTAAAAACAAACCTTTCGGCAGGTCTCCGGGATGCATTGGAACGACAGTCCTATAGCCTGTCTTTAGATTTTGCAGGACGACATGAGAGCCTCTTTGACGTTTTTCTATAAAGCCTTTGCCTTTGAGAAACTTTACGACGTCTTTTGCGGTAGGCATTACTAAGCCACCGCAACCTCTACAAAAGACGTTTCCACTTTCTTTACATGAGACACCGGCAGGGACTTGCCTTCATCAGCAATATCTTCTAAATACAGCTTAAGCGCAGACCTGATATCTTTCTTGGCCTCTTCTTCAGACTTGCCTAAACCATAAACACCCGGGAGGTCTGGAATATATGCCCACCATTTTTTATCTTCCTTAACCAATACGATATGATAAGCTAATTTCATACGGACCTCCTAATTGTTATTATACCAGTCCTGCTCTTTCCATTATCATCGGCACTTTATCTTCCATGCCGATTGCCATGATGTGAACTCCGTCGCATATTTTTTCGTCTTTCAACTGTTTGATATGACGCGCGGTGATGTTCATGCCTGTATCAAGCGCCTTTTCTTTTCCGGCAGCTTTAAGCTCGTCAATCAATGACTGCGGAACCCTGATTCCCGGAACATTGTTGTTAAGGAAATTAGCCATGCCTGCTGATTTTAATACGACAAAGCCGGCAAGTATTTTTACCGGGAATTTCCTTGCATGTTTCATGAATTCCTTGAATTTCTCAATATCATAAATGGCCTGTGTCTGAAAAAACTTTGCTCCTGCCCTTATCTTCTTTTCAAACTTTATTAATTGCGGCTCAATGGGGTTTGCCTCAGGAGTTACAACCGCGCCCTGAAAAAAATCGGTTGAGCCTTTAAGTTCGTTGCCCGACATATCCTTCCCGTTATTTAATCCGTCAACAGCCTTAAGAAGCTGGACCGATTCAACATCGTAAACAGGCTTCGCGCCTTTGTGGTCTCCGGCGGAAACATGGTCGCCTGTCATGCAAAGCACATTCTTAACTCCGAGAATGCTCGCGCCAAGAAGGTCTGACTGAAGCCCGATCCTGTTCCTGTCCCTGCATGTCATCTGAAGTATCGGCTCAAGCCCGTGTTCCATTGCTATCTTGCACACAGCCATTGAGCATATACGCATAACAGCGGACTGGTTATCGGTCACATTTACGGCGTCCAGCTTGCCTTTTAAAATTTCCATGTTGTGAAGCATCTCTTTAATGTCAGTGCCCTTGGGCGGCCCGACCTCTGCGGTTACGACGAATTTTCCTGAATTCAATATCTCTTTGAAGCTCATTTCTTTTTCTCCTCCCTCGCCACGAGCGCCCTTGGCTTCTGCGACGCAGACCAGTCTTTCGCCTCTAATGTAACTTCACAGAGTTCCTGAAGCCTGTCGAGTTTCTTCATCCTCTCATATATCCTTACCCAAGCGCACTTGATGTCAGGGCTTATCTCGCAATGGCCGTCCTTGCATCCGCCGCAAGGCCCGTTCAATAGTCCTTTCGGGCATGCTGTAATCGGGCAGATGCCGCCTGTCTTGTCAAGGATACACTTGCCGCATAATGAGCATCTCTCGTCAAAGAACTGAAGCCTTGTCATATTTCCGAGGAAGAGGCTGTCGTTTGAAGGGAAAACGGCTTTATCTTCATATAAGTCTACTGCCGTCTGCGTGCCTGCCCCGCAAGACATTACGATAATGCAGTCTGTTTTATCCAGAGCCTCTTTGAAAGGCTTTAATTCAACTTTTGTGCCGAGCACCTGACAGCCTGTCTTTGCGACAAAGGTTCCGGTCACTTTTTTCCCCTGCGCCTCAAGGGCCTCTTTCATTGCCTTAAGCTCGGGCTCCCCGCCCGTGCCGCAGAGTGTCGCGCATTCGGAACATCCGAGCAGGAAAAAATTCCCGTAGTTTTTAATGTTCTCCATCAATTCTTTAAAGTCACGCTTCTTTGTGATTATCATTTTCCCTCCATCTTATGCAAACTCAGCGCAAAACGCACTGAGTATTGTGTTAATCCGTATTCTCTTAAATGCCGGTCTTTTATTATAACGGGAGTTTCAGGCAAAAATAAATAATTTTCTTTTCTGCGGGATTCTTCTTATTCGTATCTTAGCGCATCTATGGGATCAAGCAGAGACGCCTTGTATGCGGGGTAAAAACCAAAAAATATTCCGACAATCCCGGAAAAAAAGAAAGCAAGCAAAACGTAAAACGGAGATATGATTGTGGGCCATGCGGCGAAGGCCGAGAGTATCTTTGAGCCCCCGACGCCTATGATGATACCTATCACGCCGCCTATCAAAGATAATGTCAGCGCCTCTATAATGAACTGAAGCCTTATATCCCATGTCTTTGCGCCAACTGCCATTCGTATCCCGATTTCCCGTGTCCTTTCAGTGACAGAAACGAGCATGATATTCATGATGCCAATCCCTCCCACAACCAGAGAAACCGATGCTATCGCGCCGAGCAAAAGAGCCATTACCTTCGAAGACTCTTCCTGCGTCTGCATTATCTGCGTAAGATTTCTTACCGTAAAATCATTTTCTTGTTTTGGCCCTATGCGATGCCTCTGTCTGAGCAGTTGTGTTATCTGTCTCTCAGCATCAGACAGGTCTTCCGAGCTCTTTGCCTTTACATGGATTATCCTGACCATGCCGGGAAACGGGGTTCCAAAGAGCTGCCTCTGGGCAGCCGTGATGGGAACTAATATGATATCGTCCTGATCCTGCCCGGTAAGAGACTGTCCTTTTGGCGCAAGCACGCCGATTACATTAAAGGGAACCTTTTTAATACGCACAATCTGGCCTACGGGATCTAAGTTGCCAAAAAGGTTATCCACAACAGTCTGTCCAATCAAGCATACCTTTGCCCCGCTTTTGACTTCCTGATCCGTAAACACTCTTCCTGAAGCAACCTGCCATTCCCTCACATTGAGCATATTGGGCGTTGTGCCCCTTATTCCAGTGGACCAGTTCTGGTTTCCGTAAACAACCTGTGCAACTCCGCCGTGGTCCGGCGCAACATCGGCAACTGACGGGATTTCTCTGAGAATAGCCTCTGTATCACTCATTGTAAGCGTAGGCTGACTGCCTGCTCCCATTCTCACCCCTCCGGCAGAGGTTGAACCGGGCAGTATTATAAGAAGATTGCTTCCTATGCTTGCTATCTGGTCTGCTATTTTCTGGCTTGCGCCTTTTCCCACAGCAAGCATCGCGATAACAGCGCCGACTCCAATGATAATCCCGAGCATTGTAAGCGCCGAGCGCATCTTATTAACCCTAAGAGCCCTGAATGATATTTTTAAAGTCGAAGGAATGTTAATCATAGGTTCTCCGGTGCTGGGGACTGGGGATTGGAGGCTGGTATTTCACAGCCCCTAGCCCTTGAGCCCTAAACCCATTTTTTTCATCGCTTACGATGCAGCCGTCGCGGAATTTAATTATCCTCTTGCTGTATTCCGCAATATCATGTTCATGGGTTATAAGGATTACCGTGATATTTGATTCTGAATTCAGTTTTGTGAAAAGTTCCATTATCTCCGCGCTTGTCTTTGTGTCAAGATTGCCTGTCGGCTCATCCGCGAGGATTATCGGAGCGTTATTTACGAGCGCCCTCGCAACCGCTACCCTCTGCTGCTGGCCGCCTGAAAGCTGATTAGGGAAATGATGTTCCCTGCCTTCAAGCCCGACGCTTTTAAGCGCAGCCATTGACCTGTCTCTTCTGTCTTTTGCGGTGACGCCGTCATAGAGCATAGGGAGCTCGACATTTTCAAGCGCTGATGTTCTCGACAGCAGGTTAAATCCCTGAAACACAAAGCCTAACTTTTTGTTTCTTATCGCGGCAAGCTCATCCCTTTCCAGGCTCCCGACATCAATTCCCTCAAGGATATACCTTCCGCTTGTAGGTTTATCAAGGCACCCGAGGATATTCATAAAGGTAGATTTACCCGAACCGGATGGCCCCATTATTGCCATGAATTCTCCGTTTTCGATACTTAGAGAAATAGAACAGAGGGCTTTTACGGAAACATCGCCAAGCTGATAGACCTTGGTGATTTCCTGTATATCGATGAGAGGCATATCAGAATATCCTTGGAGTAGCTGTTCCTGTTTTCTGCTTTAGCTTTTTCGAAACGGCTTCCACTATAACATCCTGCCCTTCTTTTATTTCGCCTGACAGCAGCTCGGTATTAAATCCGTCGCTTATGCCTGTAGACACATTGACCCGTTTTGGTTTCCCGTTTTCAAGTATCCATACACCCGCGCTTTTTTGCGCCGCGCCTTTTTGCTGGGCATTTTTGTCTTTGCCTTTATCTTTTTTGCCCTTATCCTTTTCAGGCAGCGTAAACCTCAAGGCGGCATTTGGTATCCTGAGAACATCTTTTTTGGAGGATATTATTATGGAAACATTCGCGGTCATTCCGGGTTTAAGCTTCAGTTCGGGATTGGCAACGAGAATCACGGCATCATATGTGATAACATTCTGGACGTTTATCGGAGCGTTTCTGACCTGAGAAACCTTGCCCTTAAAGATAACGCCGGGATATGCGTCTACGTTGAACTCAACATCCTGTCCCTGTTTAATCTTTCCTATATCTGCCTCAGCCACATTCGTGTCAATCTGCATCTTTGTAAGGTCCTGAGCAATGGTAAAAAGAGTCGGGGTCTGAAAACTTGCCGCAACGGTCTGCCCTACATCCACATTCCTTGACACCACAATTCCGTCAACAGGCGATGATATCCTCGTATATCTCAGATTGGTTTCGGCTATCTTCAATGCAGCCTCAGACTGCGCGACCTGAGCCTTTGACGCATTTATCTGAGCCTTGGCTGTTTCGTAATTTGTCTCAGAGGTATCGAGCTCGCTTTTCGCTATAAGGTTCTTTGCAAACAGCCCTTTATTCCTCTCAAATGTCCTTTTTGCGTCAACCAAGGTCGCCTCGGCCTTTTCCAGATTTGCCTTTGCGGAAAATAGATTTGCCCTCGACTGGTCGACCTGAGCCGCAAATGTGGCAGGGTCAATCTGGGCTATAAGCTGTCCCCTTTTAACGGGTGAATTAAAGTCAGCGTAAATATTTTTTATCGTGCCTGAGACTTGAGTGCCGACCAGAACCGTAGTCACCGCGTTGACAGTTCCTGAGGAGGTAACAGTCTCAACTATCTCGTCCCTGCTTATTTTTTCCGTTTTGAAGTTTAATCCGTTATCTTTTTTCCTGAATATAAAGAAAGCAACAACCGCGATAACAAGGACTGCGGCAATACCTATTATAACTTTCTTCACTATTTCACCCCCATCGCCTTTTCAAGATTTGAAAGCGCAATCTTGTGGTCATAGAGCGCTTGAATGTATGATGCCTTCGCGTTCGTAAGCCCGACCTGAGCATCGGTAACTTCGATAGGGCTGCCTATCCCGGCAGCGTATCTTCCGTTCGCAAGTTCAAGATTCTCCTCAGCCTGCTTTACGACAAGCTCCGCCGCGGGAACCCTTTCTTCAGCCTCTTTAAGATTTAGATATGCCTGCTGAACCTCAAGAAAAATATTCTGCCTCAGAAGTTGCTCGTTTGCCTTAGAGACATTCAGGTTCGCCTCCGATTCTTCAACCTGATGTTTCGTCAGGAACCCGCTGAATATCGGAAAAGACAGTGTCACTCCTGCCTCCCATCCTTCTCCGAGCGGGAACTTTTCTCCTGCCCTGTTATACGCGGCATTGCCGGATAAAGTGGGATAGTACCCTTTCTTGGCAAGCTCTATGGAAGACTCTGCCGCATTCTTTTTTGCGACAATTGATTTAAGATCCGGCCTGTTCTGGTAAGCCTTGTCGACAGCATCCGTTATCTCCACGTTATATTTCTGAAATGAAAGATTATCCTCAACCATGTATTCAGGGGCCCCAGGGACGCCCATCGCGTTGTCAAGAATAACCTTTGTCACCCTGACTGCATTTTCGGCCTTTATCAGGTTTAATTTTGCGTTGCTCAAATCCACTTCCGCCTTGGTGACGTCAATCTTAGGTTTTGTGCCTGCCTCGTAAAATCCCTTTGCCTGTTCAAGATGGCTTTGGAATTGTTTTACAGTCTCCTCAGCAACATTCCTTGTCCTCTTTGCCTGAAGCGCGCCGTAATACGACTGTTTTACATTAAGTATTATCTGCGCCGTCACATTATCCATGTCAGCCCTTGATGAATCAACGTTTAGTTTCTGGATCTCTACCTGCGTCGCGGTTTTCCCGAAATCATATATATTCTGCTTAAGCGCCACACTGCCCGTATATTGGTCAAATGTATTGTTGCTTGTTGTAGGATTTTCCCTGCTGTAGCCTGATGTCAAATCCACCTGCGGGTAATAATTTGTCTGCGCCTGGCCGACCTTGCTCTGGCTCGCCTTCACCGTGCTTGCGGCGGCAATTATATTCGGCTGCCTCTTTAACGCTATTTCCAAACACCTGTTAAGGTTAAGGAGTTCGCCCTTTTTTATATCCTGCGCACCGGCGCTCAGAGGGATTAAAAATAATAAAATAGCCGTGATAGCTGTTGCCGCTTTTATTCCGAACATGGTATTTTCATCCTCCATATCTTATGCCGATTCCTCACTGCGTTTATGCCCCGAAAGCCATTCGCGTACAATTTCCTGAATCCTGTCCATATAATAATAAAACACAGGAGTTATATAAAGTGTAAGTAGCTGTGAAACAAGAAGCCCGCCGACGACCGCGAGGCCGAGTGAACGCCTTGACTCCGCTCCGGCTCCGAACCCGACTGCTATGGGCAATGTGCCCATAAGCGCCGCCATTGTAGTCATCATTATCGGCCTGAAACGGATAATCGCCCCCTCAAAAATCGCGTCCAAGGGCTTTTTCCCTTCTTTCCGCTGCGCCTCCAATGCAAAGTCTATCATCATGATGGCATTTTTTTTCACAATCCCAACGAGCATTATTATTCCGACAAACGCATATAGATTCAAATCCTTGCCGAATATTAAAAGGGTGATAAGCGCGCCGAACCCCGCTGACGGCAGGCCTGAGAGAATGGTCAACGGGTGAATATAACTTTCGTACAATATGCCAAGAACAATATATATCACAAGAATGGCAAGAATTAAAAGCATAGCCAGGCCCTTGGTCGAAGCCTTATAGACTTGCGCTGTTCCCTGAAAGCCCGTTGTAATGACATCCGGCAATGCCTTTGCCTCCTTCTCCACAGCGGCTACCGCATTACCCAGCGGAGTGCCGGGCTTGAGATTAAAAGAGATTGTGACCGAGGTTATCTGTCCAAGGTGATTAACAGACAACGGCCCCAGTCCCTTCTTAAGAGTTGCCAGAGAATAAAGCGGCACCAACTGGCCTGTATTCGAACGCACATAAAGCAGGCCTAAAGCCGAAGGTTCCATCTGATACTTGGGCTCAAGTTCCATAATCACGTTATACTGGTTCGATGGAGAATATATGGTTGAGACCTGCCTTGCTCCATAAGCAGAGTAAAGGGAATCTTCAATCTGCTGGGCTGTTATGCCTAGAGCTGCAGCCCTGTCCCTGCTGATGTCGAGATTAACTTGCGGGTTCTTTATTTGAAGGTCGCTGGCAACATCCTGCACCATGGGAAGCCCGCGCAGTTTCATTTCGAAGTCCGAGGCATATTTGTAAAGTTCATTTGTCTCGGGGCTTTGAAGAACAAATTGATATTGCGCTTTGGAAAGCAAAGCCTCAAGCCGGATAGGCGGCGGGTTCTGCATGAACATCATGATACCCGGGACCTCCGTCACCTTAGGTCTGAGATTCTGGATAATCTGGTCCGCATTCAGCTTTCTCTCGTGCCGGGGCTTAAGCCTCATAAACATGAAACCGCTGTTCGAGCCGACACGCGATCCGCTCGCGCCAACCGAAGACATGAACGCCTCAATATTCGGATCCTGAAGCACTATATCCGCGAGTTTCTGCTGATGCCTCTTCATGTCCTCGAATGATACGCCCTGTGCTCCTTCGGTAATGGCAAATATACCGCCGATATCATCAGGAGGAAGAAGTCCGGTAGGCATCTTGGCAAAGAGCCAGATAGTCAGCACTGTCATAACAGCAGTAACCGCTATTGTTAAACGCCGGAATCTAAGCACGTGTTTCAGCGTGCGCTCATAAAGATTACGCATATTGTCAAAGAACCGCTCCATAGTGTTATACAACCGTCCGTGCCGCTCCATGGAATGCGGCTTTAGGAAGCGGCTGCAAAGCATGGGTGTCAGCGTAAGGGAAACAAGGCCGGATATCAGAATAGCAAAAGTTATTGTAACAGCGAATTCATGGAGCATTCTTCCGAGCATGCCTGCCATAAAAAGAACGGGGATGAAGACCGCCACCAAAGAGAGGGTCATGGAGATAATAGTAAAGCCTATTTCCCTTGACCCCCTGAATGAAGCATCCATAGGCTTTTCGCCTCGTTCCATATGACGGACAATATTTTCAAGCATTACAATGGCGTCATCCACAACAAAACCAACGGAAAGCGTGAGGGCCATAAGGGAAATATTATTTATGCTGAATCCCATGGCGTACATGGCCGCGAAGGTGCCTATAATGGAGAGAGGCAAGGCAAGGCTTGGAATAATTGTGGCAGACAGGTTACGCAGAAAAAGAAAAATCACCAAAATGACAAGCGCAATAGTAAGCACTAATGTGAATTTAACATCTGCCACTGACTCCCGAATGGATACCGTACGGTCAAAGAGCACATTAAGCTGGACATTGCCCGGCAACTGGCTGCGAAAGCTTGGGACTTGTTGCTTAAGCCTGTCCACAACCTCTATTGTATTAGTGCCGGGTTGTCTCTGAATGGCCAAAACTATTGCACGCGTTGACTTGCCTTGCGCGTTATACCAAGCGGCTATTTTGTCGTTTTCTACGCTGTCTGATACCTTGGCTATATCGCTCAGCCGAATCGGCGAACCGCCGCGATAGGCAACAACCATCGGCTTGAAAGCCTCCGCATTATAAAGCTGTCCGGTTGCCTGAATAGTGAACGCCTGCCTGTTGCCCTGAAGCCCGCCTGTGGGCAGGTTCACATTCCCGCGTTCAAGCGCGGCAGCCACTTCATCTATTCCTATCTTACGGCTTGCGAGAGCCTTAGGGTCCAGCTGCACACGCACCGCATATTTCTGGGAACCGTACACCAGCACCTGAGCAACACCGCTTATCATAGATATGCGAGGCGCAATAATAGTATCGGCAAACTCATTTATATCAGATAGAGGAACTGTCGGAGAACTCAGTGCAAGATAGAAAACCGGCTGGTCAGCCGGGTTAACCTTCCTGTATGACGGCGGAGTTGGCATGTCCTGAGGAAGTTGCTTAGCCGCCTTAGCAATCATTGACTGAACGTCCTGCGCCGCAGCATCAATACCACGCTCTAAAGTGAACTTAAGCGTGATAATCGAAACGCCCTGCCCGTTTGTAGAGGTCATGGAATCAAGGCCTGCAATCGTAGAAAACTGCCGCTCTAGAGGAGTTGCCACTGCGCTCGCCATTGTCTCAGGGCTTGCGCCCGGCAGGTTTGAAGTAACCTGTATGGTCGGAAAATCTATATTTGGAAGATCGTTTACGGGGAGAACCCTGTAGGCAAAAAATCCAAAAAGCAGCACAGCTACCATTACAAGGCTGGTCATTATAGGACGCTTTATGAATAGCTCGGAAATATTCACTTTGCTTTATCCTTTGAGGGATTTTCATTTTGGGGAGATTGCTTTTGGCCATCGCCCTTTTGCTCTTGCGGCTTTTTTATTTCCACCTTCGCACCCGGCATAAGGCGCATCTGTCCGTCCGTAACAACTACCTCGCCGGGCTCAACCCCTTTTTCTATGACAGTCATGTCTTCGTATGTAACACCGATTGTTACAGGACGAAGCTCCGCTGCATCTCCCTTCACAATAAAGATAAATTGCCCCTGCTGTCCTGTCTGGACTGCCTGCGAAGGAACTACGATTGCATCAGGCTTTATTGTTAATGTCATAGCTGCATCCACAAACTGTCCGGGCCATAAATGCTTTCCCTTATTCGCAAAAGTTGCCTTGAGTTTAATCGTGCCTGTTGAAATATCTACTGTATTATCAACAAAGGTCAGGACGCCGGTTTCGGGTTTTTCATGCTCTTTGTCTATGTATGCCTCAACATTCAGCCTGCCTGCTGAAATATATTTTTTAATCTCAGACAAATGTTTCTCTGGAACCGAGAAACTAACGTATATGGGCTGTATCTGGTTTATGATTACCAAAGGCTTATCGTCATTAGCCTTGATTATGTTTCCCTTATTTACGAGGAGGCTTCCGGTCCTACCCGTGATAGGCGCGTGAATGTAACAATAGTTAAGCTGCAGGCGCGCATTTTCAACAGCCGCGGCATCGGCCTTGAGAACTGCCTTCATCGCTTCAGCATTTGCAAATATCTGCTCGTATTTATCCCTGCTCACAAGCTGTTCCCGCAGGAGTTCCGTATACCGCGCAAGATCATCTTCCGCTTTTTTTGCGAGCGCCTTATCCCTTGCCAGGTTTGCCTGCGCCGCACTGAGCGCGGCCTCGTAAGGCTGAGGGTCTATCAAAAAAAGATGCTGTCCCTTATTTACGTCCTGTCCTTCGTTAAAATATACGTTTAAAAGTTCGCCGCCCACGCGCGCCTTTATCAAAACAGCAGAATAGGCTTCAACGTTTCCTATTGCGCGAATCTGCACTGGAACTGATTTTTTTATTGCTGTCGCGACTGTCACGGGCGCTGCGGGTTTCTTCATTTGCTGTTCTTTTTTCTTAGAGCATGAAGACAGAAAGAGCAGAGATAAAATAAGCAACAAACAAAAAGCCGCTGTAAAAAAAGAATGCTTTTTCATTTCGCATTACCTTCCCTATTCTGACTGACAGCCGACACCTGATAGCTGAAAGCTGATTTAAGCAGCGTCCCTATTGAACGCTTCAATCTTAATATGGACAACTGATAGCCGTATTTCGCGTCAGCCAGCTGCCTTTCCGCTGTAACAAGAAGAGTATTCGCGTCTATAATATCAAGGCTGCTTGCGAGGCCGTGTTCAAACTGCTTGGAAACCGCATTATAATTGTCCATTGCGTATGTTGCCTGAGCTTCAAATTTTTCCATAATCCCCTTCTGTGTTATGAGATCAAGATACGCGTTCTCAACCTCGACATAAACTGTCTTTTTCCCGTCTTCATAAATAAGAGCAGCCTGCCTGTACTTGGCCTCAGCCTCTCTGACCTCTGCCGCCCTTAACCCTCCTTCAAAGATCGGTATGTTTATCTTTAATCCTCCGTATATACTTTCCTTGTTTAGGGTTGAAGCCGCCGGGTCCTCGTCCTTTCCGGAATATACTCCTTCCACAGAAAGCGTAGGCCAGTATGACCCGTAAACATACCTTATCTGGGCCTCTCCAATTTTCTTCTGCACCTCAAGGCTTTTAATCTCCGCCCTCTCCGATAAGGCAGCCTGCTTTAAACAATCAACGGTCAACTCCTTGCAATTCGAGGCCAATAACTGCGCGCTCAGGGCCGCGGATTCGGAACTTTCCTTTACATCATAATCCCCTGATATTCCCGTAAGCCTTGCAAGAATAATCTTTGCGCTGTCCAGGGCGTTTTTTGCCCGTATCTCGTCCGACTGCGCGCCGGACAATTCCGCTTCAGCCCTTAGAAGCACCGTCTTTGTCGCCTCTCCGACCCTTAATCTTATGCTCGCGGCGTCCCGGTATTTTGTAAGCCTTTCAACATTTGCCTTGGCAATGTCCAAAGACTTCTTGGCCCGAAGGACTTCATAATACGAAACAGACACGCTGAGAAGATACGCCTCCTTCACCGCGTGAAGGTCGTATTTATTTTTCTCTATATTCTCCTTTGATATATTAAAACCGGTTATTTCCCTTCCGCTCATCGAAAAAGACTGGTCCAGCCTCAGCCCCCACGTTTTAGACTCATTGGGCTGAATAACAGCGCCTGCCGAAGAATATTTATCCTCGGTATATCTTGTATAACTCCCGAAGCCGGAGAGCTTAGGCAGAAGCGCCGCCCTTGCCTTATCCTTTCCCGTCACCGCGATAAACAGGTCCTCTTCTGAAATCTTCACTCTTTCGGCGCGCTCAAGTGCCAGTTTGTATAAATCTTCAAGGCCGTATTCAATTGCATGGACAGAGCGAGAAGTAAGAGACAGGGAGATAAATATTATTAATAAAATGCCTAACCTGCAGTTCCGCAATAAATTCATTAACTTTTCGCTTCTAACTTTAAACTTTAAACTTTTCATTTTTTATCTCTCCTCATAAGCCCGTTAAGTATAAGGCTGCTGCACTCCTCAGGCGAAAAAAGCGCATCAGGTTCTACCACGATACTTAAAACATAACCCCTTATGACACTGAAGATTATTCTGGCGGTTTCCCGCGCATTTACACTCCTGAATATACCCTGTCGCATGCCCTTCCTGATAATATCTTCTATCAGGCTTTTCTGTTTTTTAAAGAATTTTTTCCTCATCTCAAGGCCGAAGGCAAAGCCGAGTTCCCGGCCCTGTACAATAATGAGTTCCTTGTGCTTTTTCGCATAATTCAGGTTTATAGTTATGAAGGCCATTATGGCTTCAGCAGGATTCGCGATATCTGTGACAGATTCCATTGTCTCACCGGCAAAATCGTCCATCTTGCTTTTCATGAGGGTTAGGTAAAGGTCTTCTTTATTCTTGAAGTAAAGATAGAGCCCTCCGGTGCTGATGCGGGCCGCGCCGGCAATCATTCTCATGTTCGCCTTCGCGTAGCCGTACTCAGAGAACACCCTCATCGCGGTATCAAGGATTCGCTTTTTGGACTCTATGCCTGAACGCTTGTTCACGTGAACCTACGTTCAGTTTATCTAATCAATAAAATGGCGTCAAGAGGAAAATTAGGGCTGGTTTTTTGCGGAAAAGGGGAAAATGTCGACTGTTATGCTTCCTTAACCTCTTTTGCCAGCCGCTCAATTATTTCCTCAGTTGCATAAAAACCGGAATTCCGGAGTTTTATGACTTCATCTCTGAAACTTTTGACAATGCCCTTCTTCTTTGCCCATGCAAGAATACCGAGAGTGCCAACGACCTTTAACCCGTACCTGTGAGCAAAACGGCGGGCATCCTGATCATCAAGCACAACCCAGTCAGCCTTTTGTTCAAGAGCAAGACAAATTACCTCGCCCTCTCCGCCATCGAGTTCCTTTGAAAGCACATTCAACAAATCAATGTCTTTTGCAGTTTTAATTTTAAGCCAGTCATTTGTTGCCTTCATAACTGCTTCAGCCACGTCATCTTTCTTGAACTGCACTTCCGCCATAACTTTTTTAGGCACGTAAATATTGCCGAGTTTGCGGAGTATTGATAATCGGTCTATTTTTGAGAGGAATACGAGCGGTCCGGTGTTTACTACAACCTTCATTTAAGAGATTTAACTGCTTTAGCTTCTTCTTCTATTTCTTCAGCTTGTATGTTTATAGCAGGCATTCTGTAATGACCGAGTTTTCTGAGAAACGACACTCTGTCTATACCGGCTAATTTTGCCGCCTTACCTGAAGATATTTTCCCGAGTTCATAGAGTTTTGCCGCAGCGAGGAATCTTACCTCCTCGGCAAATTCCGAGTCTGACAATTTCATCGTCTGCGGCAGCCCTTCAGGATAAGGTATAGCTACTGTTTTCACGTACAACTCCTTTATTTAAATCTTGCTTAATTTTAAATCAAAATTTTATCTTTAACAAGCATTCCCTCATTTCCCCCGCATTATAACAGGCAAGCCAGAAAGCAAGCAAGCGGGCAAGTGGGGAATACCGCCTGTCAAATTTTCAGGTGAGCATATTAAGAATCGGCAGATAGATAGATATGCAGATAAACAAACAGCGGTAAGAACTACTTAATCTTGCTTATTCTATTCTTTGAATTAATGACTACTATTCTGGGCTTGGAGGATTTTATTTCGTCGTCTTCAAAATATCCGTAGCAGAAGATGATAATCTTGTCTCCGACCGCGCCCTTTCTTGCAGTCGGGCCGTTAAGGCAGAACATGCCCGAGCCTTTTTTGCCGGGTATTACGTAGGTCTCAAACCTCTCGCCGTTATTGAGGTTACTTATCATTACCTGCTCATAAGGAAGTATTCCGGATTTTTTGAGAATATTCTCGTCTATGGTTATACTTCCCTCATATTCCAGGTTTGATTCCGTAACAGTTGCCATGTGTATCTTTGCCCTGAGCATGCACCTCAACATATCGTCTCCTTCATTCTATTATCTTCGGCACCCTGTAAAATTTATCCGTGCCGTCCGGGGCATTTGCAAGGGCGTCTTCCCTCTCTAGCGAACCTCTCCTGATATCATCGCGCATTACATTGCTCAGTGACAATACATGAGATGTAGGCATAACATCTTTTGTGTCAAGTTCGTTAAGCTTTTCCACATAGCCCAAAATACCGTTTAACTGCGTACCGAAGGTTTCCTTCTCCTCGTCCGATACGTGCAGCCTTGCAAGTTTTGCTATATATTCAACGGATATCTTCATATCGTCTTTTATATCTTCTCCAGATTGGCAAACCTGAGCGCCAACCTCTTTACCCCTACGTTCGGGAAATTTACCATGACTTTCTGCTCATCTCCGTCGCCGTAACATTCCCTTATAACGCCCACGCCCCACTTGGGATGCTTCACCCTGCAGCCGACAACATACAATTTCGGTTTCTTAAATTGGATCGGCTTCTTTACCGCAACCGTGAGGGGCTGCGGGCTTGCGGATTTTTCTATCCGCTGGCAGCACTGCGCCGGTATATCGGCAAGAAATCTTGACGGCTCCTGTTCCTGCATCTTCGAATACAACCTTCTTTTTTTCGTGCCGGTAAGCCACAATACATTTTTTGCCCGCGTCATTCCCACATAAAATAATCTCCGCTCTTCGGAGATTTCGTCTTCGTGCTGTAGCGCCTTGAAGTACGGCATAAGCCCGTCTTCAAGCCCGGCAACAAAAACAACGGGAAATTCCAACCCCTTTGTGCTATGCAGCGTCATGAGCGAGACGGAATTCTCTTTGGCGGCATCGTCCATAGCCGTTACCAAGACCGCCCTGTCGCCAAACTCGCCTATTTCCTGTCCCTCTGCGGAGGCGATCAGCTCGTATATATTCTGCGTTTTTTCTTCTTCTATAAAACCCATGTAGCCGGTTTTTTCGACTATTGCCTTAAGCATGTCCGCCGCTGACCTGTACTCGTCGGACGCGATGTGTTCTATCATCTTTACGAATCCGTTGAGCTTTTCCCTTACCGATTGTGCAACGCTGTTTGCCTTTAATATCGCCTTTATCGCGGCAAACATGCTTAACGATTTATTTTTTGCCTCGTGCTCGACCTTTGAAAGCGTAGCGGCGCCTATTCCTCTCGGGGGACAGTTTATTATTCTTCTAAGGCTTACATTGTCGTCGGGATTTACCGCAAGCCTCATGTAGGAAATAATATCCTTTATTTCCTTTCGCTGGTAAAAACTTACCCCGCCCATCACACGGTATGGGATCATCTCGCTTTTAAGCGCATCCTCTATGGCCCTGGCCTGAAAATTTACCCTGTAAAGCACGGCAAAATCCTTGTAGCGGGCTGCCCCCTTCAGGTAGAGCCCTTTTATGGTGCCGGCTATATGTTTTGCCTCGTCTTCCTCTGTATTGAACCAGCAGTGATAAACCTTTTCGCCGCAGCCCCTATCGGTCCACAACTTCTTGGTTTTTCTGTCTTGATTTCCCGCTATTACCGCGCCCGATACATCAAGTATGTTTTGCGTAGAGCGGTAATTCTGTTCGAGCTTTATGACCGTTGCCCCCGGAAAATCCTTTTCAAAGTTAAGAATATTCCTGACGTCGGCGCCTCTGAATTTGTATATGCTCTGGTCGTCGTCACCTACAACACAGATATTGTCTCCGGCGGCAAGCAGTTTTAACAGACGGTATTGCGCGAAGTTGGTATCCTGAAACTCATCTACCAGAATATACTTGAATATATCCCTGTATTTTTCATGTAATGACGGATTTTCCTCAAAAAGTTTTACTGTAAGCATTATGAGGTCGTCAAAATCCAAGGCATTGGACCTCTTGAGTTCATCCTGATACCTCACATATATCTTTGCAAGCTTTTCATCAAAACCGAATCCGTCCGTCTTTGAAAGAAAACCGCTCGGCGTTATAAGAGAAGACTTCAAGGAGCTTATCCGTGAAGCAACGCCCTTATACATCGCTTCGTATATCCTGAATTCTTTAAGTATGTGCCTTATAAGATTACACTGGTCGTCATCATCGTATATCAAAAAATTGTTGCTGTAGCCGAGCGCCTTTATCTCTTTTCTGAGTATCCTGTTGCACTGCGAATGGAACGTGCCTATCCATGAGCCGTCCATTTCCTTTCCGATAAGCAGGGCTATTCTGCGCTTCATTTCATCCGACGCCTTATTGGTAAATGTGACGGTAAATATTGAATGCGGTGAAACCCTGTGCGCCTTTGTGCAATATGCAAACCTATGGGTAATGACCCTTGTCTTGCCACTGCCCGCGCCTGCGAGCACAAGAAGCGGACTTCCCTCATGGAGCACCGCTTCTTTCTGGCGTGGATTCAATCCCTTCAGTAAAATATCGCTTGACATTCAGACTCCTCTCTAACCCGGTAAATACATATTATGCGTGTTTATCATGGTTTCAAAACAGCTCTCATTCAACTGTCACGCTCTTAGCAAGATTTCTCGGCTGGTCCACATCGCATCCCCTCAGCACTCCTATATGATATGCAAGAAGTTGTAAGGGAATCGCCATTAAGATTGCAGACAGAAAGGAATTGGTCTCAGGCACAAAGATGCAATAATCGGAACGGTCGCATACCTCTTTACTGCCCTCATCGGTCACTGCTATTATCCTGCCCCCCCTGCTTCTTACTTCTTCTATATTAGAAAGAACCTTATCATAAAGTCTACCCCTCTGCGTTAAAAACACTGACGGAAGGGCCTCATCAACAAGCGCAATAGGGCCGTGTTTCATCTCGCCTGCCGGATAACCCTCCGCGTGAATGTAAGATATTTCTTTGAGCTTAAGCGCGCCCTCAAGCGCAATGGGATAATTTATCCCTCTTCCCATATACAGGAAATTATCCGCCTTAAACAGTTCTTTTGCCAGGCGTTCAATCACATGGTCTGTAGCGATAATCTTCTCAACCATCCCGGGCAGAAAAAGGAGATCCCTGAGAAACCCCATCGCAGAATCACTGCTTAGAGTGCCTTTAAGTCTGCCCAATCCCACTGCAAAGAGATAAAGCCCCACAATCTGCGTGGTGAAGGCCTTTGTTGACGCAACTCCTATCTCAGGCCCGGAATGCGTATAAAACACAGCATCTGCTTCTCTTGACGCAGTGCTGCCTACCACATTGCATATGCTTAAGGTCTTTGCTCCGAGTTTTTGGGCCTCCCTTTGCGCGGCAAGAGTATCTGCTGTTTCTCCTGATTGCGTTATGGCTATAAGCAGGCTGTCCTTTCCGATTACAGGATTTCTGTACCTGAACTCCGAAGCTATATCAACGTCCACAGGAATCCTGGCCAGTTCTTCTATCATGTATTTCCCGACAAGCGCGGAATGCCACGAGGTGCCGCAGGCGACGATGAAAATCTTTTGAGCCTTTTTCAGATCCTCATCTTTTATGCCGAATTCATTCATATTGACTTCGCCGCTTTCAGGATAGAACCTTCCCCTTAATGTATCTGCTATGGCTCTCGGCTGTTCATATATCTCTTTAAGCATGAAGTGTTTGTATCCGCCTTTTTCAGCCATGGCCGGGCTCCAGGAAACGGAAATAACTTCTTTCTGAACAGGCGCGCCGTCAAGGGTTGTTACAACCACTCCGTCTGCCGTCATAATAACCATTTCTCCCTCATCAAGAAATATCACATCCCTTGAATGGCTCAGGAAGGCAGGCACGTCGGATGCAAGAAAAAATTCTCCGTCTCCGAGGCCGACGACAAGCGGGCTGTCTTTTCTTACGCCGATAATCTTGCCCCGTTCTTTCTCGTTTATCACTGCAAGCGCATACGCGCCCTGGACTTCTTTAAGCGCAGCCCTTACAGCCTCTTCCAGAGGATAATCAGCCGCGTATTTTTCTATCAGATGGCACAAAACCTCGGTGTCGGTCTCCGAGGAAAACTTATACCCCTCATCAATCAGTTGCTTTTTGAGCGGAAGGTAATTTTCTATTATGCCGTTATGTACAATTATTATTCCGTCCGACCTGTGAGGATGCGCGTTTTCTTCCGAAGGTTTTCCATGAGTCGCCCATCTTGTATGCCCTATAGCCGTAGCGCTG
>Ga0172371_10005161_pt1 | contig 19480 bp, 15 predicted proteins | sample Lak12m_FD_114543 | JGI IMG/M metagenome (GOLD analysis project Ga0172371, IMG submission 114543) | Freshwater microbial communities from Kabuno Bay, South-Kivu, Congo - kab_022012_12m | ecosystem: Environmental > Aquatic > Freshwater > Lake | place: Democratic Republic of the Congo: South-Kivu... | reverse complement strand
TTTTAAGATAAAATAACATATCGCTTGTAAAACCATTTTTAGGGCTTTAAAAAGCGTTTTTTACTTTTTTCTTAAAAGAAAAATTTAATTAGACATTCTATTTAAAAGCGAGAGGATTTTATCTATTTCGTAATTCAGGGTAATTTAACTAAAATATTTTTCTTGATATTTGCATTTTTCACTTTGCGCTTTTATCTTACCACAAAAAAACAATCCCGTAAATTCGGGATTGCGAATTATCCACAGAACCCCTCCTAACCTCCCCTTAGATAAGGGGAGGAAAATTCCCCTCCTTCCTAAGGATGGGTGAGGGAAGGAAAATTCCCCTCCTTTCTAAGGATGGGTGAGGGAAGGAAAATTCCCCTCCTTTCTAAGGATGGGTGAGGGAAGGAAAATTCCCCTCCTTCCTAAGGATGGGTGAGGGAAGGAAAATTCCCCTCCTTTCTAAGGAGGGGTGAGGGGAGGTTCTGAAATAGAGTCTTCAATCACTTTTATCACATGCTCTAAACTTTCATATATATCCATGTTAGTAAAACGCAAAAACTTAATTCCCAAAGATTCAATAAATTTTTGCCTAGATTGATCGTATTCTTTTGATTCATCGGATTCAAAATGAGAATCACCGTCAATTTCAATAGCTAATTTATATTTTGGCGCGTAAAAATCAACTACAAATTTACCAATACTATACTGCCGCCTAAACTTACAATTTTTGATTTGTTTTCTTTGCAGATTATACCAAAGTGCTAATTCAGCTTTGGGCATATTATTGCGCAAGTCTTTTCTTAGCTGTTTTTGGGCCTTAGAATTAAAAATTTTCATTACTTTATGCGGTAATTTCAGAACCCCTCCTAACCTCCCCTTAGATAAGGGGAGGAATTAGCGCCCGAATATATTTTTCAAGTATCCCCACACCCTTCCCACTCTCTGCCCCAAAGTCAATGGCGCGACAGTTTCTCTTGCCGAAGCGATGTTTTGTTTATAATTTGGATTAAAAGCGCTTGCGGTTGGATCCGAACAACGCGCATTATTACTCGGATCACTATCGCGGTTAGGACCAGTAATCAAAGAGTTGTCATTAAAATTTATTTTGAGCTGATATTGCTTCCCGGGCAAGATTTGAGAACTGGACAGTTGCTCGCTGTTTAGCTTAGATCTTTGCTCCCCAGGACTTAAGTCTGATGTATCAGGAATATCAAATTTGGTATAAATCGGATTAAGTTTGTTGTAGCAATTCGTTTCCGGATCAAGCGCTCCATGATCACTGGGCACTTCATAAATTGTCCAATCATGAAATAATTGATTTTTTAAGATCGCCGCAGCGCCATTGTTTTGATAATAATATTGAACAATCACGCTGCTTTGGCTTACCGATATTTTATTTGCCAAAACCCGCGTAACCTCTAAATCAATATCCTTTGGCGCTTCGCTGCTAATGCAGACGTCATTAGAGCAAGTCAACCCGTCTTCTGTGCAACAATCGCTGGTTTTTGAACAAACCCAACCTTCTTTTTGGCAAGTCGCTTGCGGCTCTATGTAAATACAATAAGAATTAGCATTAAATCCGGGCTTATTATTATCTTCTCTTTCCTCTTCAATATCATCGTCCGCGTCAATATCAAATGCAAAACAAACTGTTTCGGCTTTTGTAATTTCCCAAAGTTTGCCGTTATTTTCATTAAAGTCCATAATCACAGAAGCATTATGGCCTAAAACATTATTTTCCGACCAATTCCAAGAAGATATGTTGCGAAGACTGTCGTTGCCATATTTGTAATAAAATTCCACTTTCCAATCTTGCGCGGGTTGAAGCATATCTTCCCCAATATTTTTAACGCGAAAACGCAAAGCGATTTCGTCGCCAACGCTCGCCTTGCCGTTATTGTCATTATCATTGGCAAGCCAATACCAAGTGTTAGAACCAACGCCATCGGTTAAATCAGGTAAATCGGCGGCCGGTGGTGCGCCGCCGGTCTCGTCATTATCTTGCCGATCTACGCATCCGCCATCTGACGGATAATCAACGCGATTATCACCATCATTATCAAAGCCATCATAACATTTGTTTTTAACTTCAATTAAAAGTGTTTTCTCGTAAATAAAATTGTTAGTATTACCTTCATATATTCTAAAGGCCCTATTATACCAGCCATTGGACGTTCCTGCTCTTACATAAAAATTAAAATCTTGGGCAGGAGAAATAGTTGCTCCTGGAGCAATAGCGGGAAGATCAATCCATTGCTCATTTTGATTGGAAAGCGTTTCAAAATCATGATCGCCAGGGAGAATCATTAATTTAGCTCTAAGCCCGCTAAGCGCTTCTCCGCTAAAATTATTTACCGAAAAAGTCATTTCAATCTTCTCTTCAGGGTTAATCGCGCCAGGGCCATCTCCGCTGCTCTTATCGCCATCTTGGGTTGAATCCGCGTTATCATCGCTAAATTTATAATCTAAAAGTTCAATAGTGCCGCTTTGGATATTGACAATTTGAACAATCCGATCATTACCTTCGCAATTATTTCCGCTAGCGCCCTCAAAAGTCATAATTAGAGCATTGGCCCCTGGTCCAAACACATTGGATGGTAAAATAACATTTTTAACAATATCACTTCCTTTACCAACCATATCTAAAGTGCTAGATGCTGAATTAATTTCTTGGGCTTTTGTTAATAAAGCAGTGTCGTAAAAAGATAAGCCTTGGTAAAAATTTTCCTTATCCCCAGAAACGCCTTTCAAAACAAACAATCTTACATTTGTGTGTAAAGCGTCTGCATTTCCGTGATTGGTCCAACGCAAGGTTACCGGCACGCCCTGCCCAGCAGGAACCGGATCATTAGGAACTTCCAGCATATAGTTTTGCATATAAAGCCTGTCTCTGCCTGACGGAGAAGTGGTGGGATCGGCTTGTGCGGGATTAATATTACAAATACCAAACGGAACCGATTTTGCATAATTCTTAACAGATTGACCATCTTTATAAATGATTACTTGATTAATGCCCGAGGCAACATCTTCTCCGGCATTATTTCTTAAATTCCACCTTAAGATATGAACGCCTGGCTGTTTTACCCCGATTTCCCCTTGAGCAAATTCGCGTACCACGGTACCATTTATACCAAATATCTCAGCCGTAATTTGGCCCGGGCTTGTTATTTCATAAGGAAATTCTATAAAGTCTCTGTTACCAAGAGGATTCACGTCAGGATCCCAATTATCTGGCGATGCATCGCAATCCTTGCACCAACCAAACCAACCCAAAATAATTTTGACTAATTCTTTCGTCGCCCAAGTAGCAACGATATCGCCTCCAATATCAATCACAAAACCAAAAATACTTTCAAGACCGCCTAAAACATCATCAATCCAGCTGTTTTCGCCCGTACCTATCATCGCGTCAAAAAATTTCTCAATATACTCCTTGCTCGCGCCTTGCCAATCCGGCAAATGCGGTTTAATTAATTGCGTGTAAATAAAGTATTGCGCGGTCCATTGCAAAATGCTTTCGGTTTTATTCGGAGCGCCAGTCTGAACAGGGTTGCTGCTTTCATCCAATTTCACTTTTTGCGCGCCCGGATCATAATTTGCCGCTGCAGTATCAGATACCATTTCATAAGTCGTTACATCGCCAGCCGTGGGTTGGCTTGTGTCCACCTGAAAAATCCAGCATAAAAGTTTTTTGCCTAAACAACTGACATAGTCCAAAACCTTGCCCAAAAGACTCCAACCGTAAGCGTCCCAAGCCTTGGCGATACAGCCAAAATCCGAAGTCTGGCCGGCGAACGGCCCGATTTCGGAAGTTAAATCTTTGACGCTTGACTCAAACCCGACCGGACAACCGGCCATTGGCCCGGTCGTTGCCCGCGTTACTTTAAAACTGATCGCGCTTGTAAACCCATTCAGCACTTCCGAAATCACTTTGGCCACGCCGGTTAAATTATTCGCCTCTTGCGCCGTGCCTAGCCGCTTGTCCAAAATGCCGTTAATCATATTTTTAACCGTTGTGCCAGGATGAGCAATTAAACCGGTCCAGCCCGAAGTCCCCGGATCGTCCACGCGGCTCGTGAAAGTAAAATTGGATAAACCTTGGCCTGATCCGGACCAAATATTATTTTCAAACTTCATAGCTTCAATCTCCGCTACAGTGTAAGTTGGGGGATCGGTGCTATAATTTAGAGAACCCAAAGCGATTTTTACCGGCTGATCCAAATAAAAAGACCAAACAAAAAGATTGCCACCTAGCGCGTCAAAAAAAACCTTATAGCTGCCCTTAACTAAACCAGAAGTGTCATTAATACCGGTAGAGGCAATTTCAACATAACCCCATTTAACCAAATAATCTTCTTCCATTGAAAGATTGACGTGGGGATGGCCGTTTAATGTAACTAACTCAAAGTCCAATTTATCACCTAATTTTATAGTCTTGTTTAAAATCGTGCCAGCTGTGCTGGGCGTGCTATTGGTCGCTTGCCTTTTGCTGTACATATCCGAAGTCAAGGCCTCCATATTCGCTTGCTGGATCGCGTCGCTGGAAATTTCTTCCATTTTCCCCAAGATATGCGGCATCCGTTCAAAAGCGCTGTTGCCGGCTGATCCCGCCCATTCCATAAAAAAAGCCGGGGTGCCGACATAGTTGCCCACTGTTTTTGGCGTGGCTTGATTCGTGCTTGCCCCGATCAAATTTTCCAGATCTTCCAAAATGCCTCGGTTTAAAGCGCGGCCAGTTGCCAAGGCGCGATTGTAATAACTTTGTTCCAAACCGACCATCACCTTTAGAAAAGGTGCTTGCATTTTGCCGCCGGCTTGTTCCGCGACCCAAGCGTGAAATTTGCTAAACCCTTCGGTGATTGCCGGGCTCCAGGAATCAACAATCCAATCTTTAATCCGGTATTCTTGTTCAAAGGTCTTAACAACATTATTGTAAAAATTATCAATCACCTTGTTTAAAGCCCCGCGCAAAACCAAATCTAAAACCCCTTTGTAATCAAAAGTCTGCAAACCCGAATACAAAGTTTTTAACGGATCCGTCACTAAATTGCTGAAAGCGTCCGAAACCCCGATAGAACCGCCTTCCTCAACTCTTTTATTCAATGCGGATTCATCCCAGTTGGTTATTTTCACGGGCATTGCAACTGCCTGGGCAATGGGCGCGCCAATATACAAAAAAGAAATCCCGCATAACAAAATGCTGGAAATCACTTTCCGCCATTTGTAAAAAATATCGTTTTTGAACGGATCTTGTGGCATGTTGATTTTAAATCACTCCTTTTTCAGGGATTACACGATAATAATTAAATTGTCATCCCCGCTCAAGGCGGGGATCCAGATCCACAACGTTAAAGCCTGGATTCCAGCCAATCGCCGGGAATGACATCAAATATATTTTTATTCCGTCCCTCCCAGCGCTTTTTGAAATTCCGGGGCGAGCGCTTCCAAAGCCTTCATGTTCGCGATCATTTTAGTAAAACTCGCTTCGTCTGCCGCGGCTAAAGATTGTTCATTTAATAAATCCGCGTAAACCCGGAAAAAAGAAAGTAAGGATTTGCTTTGTGCTTTAATGCTGTCTGGCGTAGGCAGTTTGGCCAAAGCAGCAGACGCTTTTTCCAAAGCCTGGCGCGTCATTGCCGCATCGCTGTAATTCCCTTGTAAAATATTATTTTTAATTGTTTCGCTGTTTAAATCTTTGAGGCCGGCAAAATTTTCTTCCAAAGTTTTGCTTAAATCTTGAAAATAGCGGTTAACATCTTCGGCGCGATCGGATTTGTAAAGATTGATTTCTGAATCCGCGATTTTAGGCAATTCAGCCGCCGGAATCATCTTGATGACATCCGCGATTGAACCTTGCATCAAGTCCGAACCCAAAACTTTGCTTTGCAAATTAATTTTTTCGTTGTTACTTAAACCGCCGGAAGCCGCTTGATTAATGTCTTCTTCCGACAAACCCATTTGCGTTAATCCCGCGTAATCTTGCGTGGTCAGGCTCGCGCCGCTTGACGCCGGAGCAACTGATGCGTTTTGCGTGACGCCACATCCCGCGCTTTGTCCTGTTGTACCCCCTGCACTGCAAGCTGTGGCCTGAGTTGTAGCCGCACCCGCCACGCTAGCAGCTTTGGCTGCAGCCGGGGTTAAAGGATCATAACCGTTTTTGACTTCCACTCCGTCTGAATAGCCATCGCCATCCGTGTCCGCCAAAAAAGGATTGGTTGCCAATTTTTCTTCCACTTCATCGGAAACTCCGTCTTGATCGCTGTCAATGGCGACAGGCAAACTGCCGGTTTCCACATTATTATTCGTCGACCCGTTTAAAACGCGCTGATCCGTATTTGCCGCGATTTGCGGGACATCTGGTTTGCTCCCCGCAGGTTGCGCGTTCCCCGCGCTCTTCTCTGCCAAAGCCTGGCTCATCCGATTTAAAGAAGCCTCGGTTCCCTCTAAATTGATTTTGCGATCTAAAATAATAAAGCCCCCAAGACCCGCGGCCGCGATTGTCAAAATCGCGATCGCAAGAACCTGGAGGCTTGATCTCAAAATTGATTTTATTTTTTGATTTTTGAAAAAATTAAAACCCGCGCCCGAAATCTGCGCGGGATCAGAAGAAAGCTTTGCCGCGTTATTGCCGCGATACCAATTCTCCAAATAAGCAGGCAGGAGCGGAGATTGAAGAACTTCGGAATATTCAAAAGCAGACCCTGGATTTTCTAAAGCGGACTCGGCATTGCCCGAATCTGCGAAATCGTTTTTCATTTTTGTTTTTTGTTTTTATTTTTAGTTTTTCGCGAAAAACTAATTTTGGTTTTTCTTGAAAAATTTTCTCCGCCCGCAGTTTGTTTTTAACTCGCGGACTGATTGACTGCATTTAGTTTAGCATAAATAAATGGCAAAGTCAATGGGGATAAATAGGCAATTTTCTCCCCACTGTCACCAAATTCTCCCCTTTCCATCTTCCGGCTTTTTTTCCTCTTTTTTCATAATAATTCTGAAGCACCCTGAAACCGCATGCGGAAAGTAATCTTGCTATTTCCATTTTCCTAAATCCATGGTAATATCGTTTATTCTTAAACAAAATATCGCCGAAATCCATTTTATTTAGGCCTAAAATTTTTTGCCAAAAATAGCGCGAACGAATCCGCAAAAACTTTTTTTGGCCAAGGTTCCAATTCGTAAGCAGGACAAAGCCGCCGGGCCTCAACGCGTTTTTCACTTTTTGCAACGCCTGCTTGCGCAAAGCAAAACTCGGAATATGATGCAAAACCGCGATCATCGCGACAACATCAAACGATTGGGGCGCTAATTTTAAATCTAAAATATCGCCATAATCAAACTTTGCGGCCGGATAGCTTTTTCGCGCTTTCCGCAATAATTTTTTACTCGCGTCCACGCCTAAATAATTCGCGCCTTTTTGCTTGACTAAAGAATAAAACCGTCCAGAACCGCAACCCAAATCTAACACTTTATCGCCTTTTTTGATATATTGAAGTAAAGCCAAAAAAAGCGGCCAGTCGCGTTGCCTTGAAATCGCGAAACTTTCGCCGTGTTTCTCGTAATATTGGCGGGTTTTCAAAATTAATTTTTTAGCATAATCGGAATTCATAAAAAATTATTAGATCAACATGCAACAATTTAACAATAAGACCATAAACGATTCTAAAATATGAATATCCCTCCATACCACGAATTAATTATCAAACAAGCCATTGCGCAAAAAATAAACACCAAAACAGAATTAAATGCTCTTAAGCGCCGCTCCGCAAGAGGAGGAAAAATCGCTTTCCCTCGCGATTTAGATTTGTTAAAAACTTATCGTTACTTAGTCGCGAAATCTGAAATCCCCAAAAATCAAAGATTAGAAACTTTGCTTACAACCCGCTCTGTGCGAACTTTGTCCGGTATTGCCGCGATCACGATTTTGACCAAACCCTACCCTTGCCCAGGGAAATGCGTTTACTGCCCGGACGAACCGGATATGCCCAAAAGCTATTTGAAAAACGAGCCAGCGGCCCATCGGGCTTATTTAACAAACTTTGATCCCGCTCTTCAAGTCAAAACTCGCCTCGCCTCTCTAAATCTCACTGGTCATAATACGGAAAAAATTGAGCTGATTATTCTGGGCGGCTCTTTCCCTTCCTACCCAAAAAATTATCAAAGATGGTTTATCCGAAAATGTTTTGAGGCCTTGAATCAGAAAAAGAGCAACACTTTAACTCTCGCCCAGAAAAAAAATGAAAAAGCGGCGCATCGCTGCGTTGGCTTATCCGTTGAAACCAGGCCGGATCAGGTTACTTTACAAAATACAAAATGGTGGCGGAATTTGGGAATTACACGGATAGAAATCGGCGTCCAAACAATTTTTGATCCGATTTTAAAACTCTGCCGGCGCGGCCACACGGTCGCGGACATTATCCGCGCCACGCGGCTTTTGAAAGATTGGGGCTTTAAAGTCGTTTATCATATTATGCCCAATCTCCCGGGGAGCAGTCCGGCCAAAGATTTGCTTGCGGCCAAAACGATTTTTAGCGATCCTTGCTTTCAACCTGATCAAATAAAAATTTATCCTCTGGTTGTTTTAAAAACCGCGCCGCTTTTTGCGCTTTGGAAGCAAGGTAAATTCAAACCTTACGCCAACAAAACTTTAATCAAATTGCTCCTTGAAATTAAAAAAATTATTCCGCCTTATGTCCGGCTTGTGCGCTTAATTCGCGATATTCCAAAGCAATCCATTATTGCCGGCAACAAAATGACCAATCTTCGCCAGATCTTGCAAAACGAGAAAGCGCAATGCCATTGCATTCGCTGCCGCGAAGCCAAAAGCGCGGTTATGGGAAAAATTTATTTTTACTTACGCCAATATCCCGCCTCAAGAGGACGCGAATATTATTTAAGTTATGAAAATAAACAGAAAACAGCTCTATATGCTCATTTGCGCCTGCGCCTCCCTTCGCCCAATTCTACTTTTCACGACGCGGCAATCATCCGCGAAGTGCACGCCTTTGGCCTGGTCGCGCCGATCGCGGAAAGCAATTCGGCCGCGATCCAGCACCGCGGTCTTGGTAAAAAACTAATGGCAAAAGCGGAAAAACTGGCTGCGACAGCCGGGTATAAAAAAATAATTGTGATTGCCGGCATCGGCGTCAGAGAATATTACAAAAAACTTGGATATAGAATTGTTGAATATGGATATATGTATAAAAAGTGCAAGGTTCAAAGTGCAAAGCTCAAAGTTACAATTTAAAGTTAAAAAACTTTAAACTTTGCATTCAACTTTTAATTTTGAACTTTGAACTTTTAACTAATTCAATCCAATCTTCCACCCCCAGCTCTTGCGCTCTTGCCGTCTTTTTAATCCCCGCGGCTTTCAGCCAATCGTCTGCTTCGCCCGCGCTCAAGATAAAGCCATTTTTCAAATTGTTGTGAATCTGCTTGCGCGGAGAAGAAAATCCGATTTTCAAAAGATGAAAAAAATTCTCTTCCGCCTCATCCATTTCAGCCGGGGAAATTTTGGGCTTGCCACGACGATCAAACCAGCCAAGTTCGCGGGAAAGAATTGACTTTTTAAACATCCGAATCCGTAAAATCGCGGAATCAACCTTTGGCGGGGGATCAAATTTTTCACGATCCACATACGCGGCAATCTCGGGAGCGCCAAAAATTTGCACGGAAACGGCCAAAATATTCATTTTGCCGGGACGGCTGCAAACTCTCTCCGCCACTTCTTTTTGGACAGTTAAGACCATCATTTTCGGTCTTTTTTTGTTAGCCGTAAATTTGCGGATAATCTTACCCGTAATGTAATACGGAATATTGCCGACCACTTTATAATCATCTCCATATTTGAAATTAAAAACCGAAAATTTCAAAATATCTGATCGCAAAATTTTTACATTTTGAAAAGGAACCATTTTTTTCTGCAAAGAAAAACAAAGAGCCCGGTCCAGTTCCACGGCAATCACCTTGCGGCAGCGAATCGCTAATTTTTGCGTCAAACTGCCGGTTCCCGGCCCGATCTCTAAAATTACATCGCTTCTCCTTGCCTCTGCCGCGTCCACGATTTTATTTAATGTTATTTCGTCAAACAAAAAATGCTGGCCCAAACGCGGCTTAATGGCAAATTTAGTTTTTGATTTGTAAGACATTTTTGTATTTTCAATTCTACCCTAATCCTAGCAAAATTAGAGAATTTCGGCAAACAAAAAAAGACTGCGTCTTTAGCTTCGTTTTACATTTTTAACTTAAAATAGTCGGGTAAAATTCCTGAAAGCTTAATACTGGTGCTGTATTCTAAAGATAGTCCGAACGCATTTCGCCGCCGCAGGCGGCAAGGAATTCCTCCCGCAAAAAAGTTCTGAAAATGCGGCGGAGCCGCACCGATGACAATTTTCAGTTTCTCTTTGGCGGCAAATTCCCTTATTAAAACGAAGAAAAAATTATGAAAATTACAAGTCAAACGCCATATCGTTTCTTTAGTGCTTCGATGCCTTTCTTTGCGGCATCTCCTCCCTCTCTAGTTGGTTCTGCTTGTAGTAATGCGTTTGCGAGTTTAAGGGCATCTTCAACTTTCTTGGGGTCGCGCAAATTTTCGCTACTAAGACGTGCGAACAAGTTGTTGCTAAATTCTTCCCAAAGATTAGCAATTCTTTCAACATCAGCCGGATTTTCGCGTAGATGTGCTTTTATAGACCTATCAATAGCATGTCCGCTACTCTCTGCTCTCTTAAGAGTATCTGGACCAACTTCTTGTCGGACGTGTTGTCTCAACTTGGCATCGTTTTGCTCTTCCATTTTTGCCCACTCCGCTTTATCTGCCCACTCTGTTAGGAGATTATTATCTGCTTCAAACGACTTTCCTTCCTTAAAGCGATTATGCGCGGAAACAATCGCATTTACCTCTCCGCTCGACAAATATCCCTTATCAATTAGGGAACGAGCAAAATCAACGCCGCTATCAATTTTTTCTTTCGACCACCGCTGTTTGGTTTCTGCTTCAGGTGGTTTAAGTCCTCCACTTTCGATAGACATAAGTTTTCCTTTTAATAATTATTTTGATGAAAGAAAGTTGACTAAGCTTTCTTTGAATTTGTTTTCGTTGATTAAAAAATTTTCTTTCCCCCAAAATCAAAAAATGGTTCGAGCCGATGTTTTTAACGGGTTCTTTGGCAGTTTTTATCGGTGCGGCTCCGCCGCATTTTCAGAACTTTTTTGTGGGGGGAATTCCTTGCCGCCTGCGGCGGCGAAATGCGTTCGGACTATCTTTAGTATACAGCACCACGTAGGAAATTGCAAGCGGTTTTGGTTCGCCTCGCCTCGCTCGGCGACTAATTTGTATTGGATTTTAGGGGCAAAAACGAATTGGCGATTCCGACGGGGGAAGAAAATTTTTTAATCTTAAACCTCTGAAAATATGAGATACATAATTTATGCTCGTAAGAGTAGCGAAGAAGACGATAGGCAGGTGCTTTCGATTGAAGCACAAATGCATGAATTGAAAGAATTTGCCGCCAAAGAGAAACTGGAAATTGTCGCTTCCTTTCAGGAAGCAAAAACTGCCAAAGGACCCGGACGAATTAAATTCGCAGAAATGTTGGCGATTCTTGAATCCGGAAAAGCAGACGGCATTATTTCGTGGCACCCCGATAGATTAGCGAGAAACTCGGTGGATGGCGGAACGATTATCCATTTTGTAGATCGCGGCTTGATTAAGACCCTCAAATTTCCCACCTTTTGGTTTGAAGCGACACCACAGGGTTTATTTATGCTGAACATTGCTTTCGGCCAATCAAAATATTTTGTAGATAATTTGCGAGAGAATGTGAAGCGCGGTTTACGACAGAAAATTAGAAATGGTGTTTGGCCCGGCTGGGCTCCGGTGGGCTATACGAACAATCCCAAAACGAGAGGAATTGATATTGACCAAGAGAAAGCTCCAAAAGTTGTAAAAAGTTTGAGCTTTATGCCACCGGAGAATACACTCTTCATTCTCTCGCAAATTGGTGTAGAAAAAATGGTTTGGTTGGCAATCTTGGAAAACCACTTGTTATTGCCAACATTCAGAAAAATCTACAAAATATTTTCTACTTGGGTTTGATGAGGTGGAAGGGGGAAATTTTTGAGGGACAACACGGGCCGTTAATATCAATGAGAAAATCACCGATTTTGAACAAAAAGGTTTGTCTTGGCTCGAACCAGCTCGTGAGTTCGTAAAATCCTTAAATCAAGCCGCAAAACTAGTTGAAACGGATAATCTTTCCGAATTGCCAACGTTTCTGAAAAACATCGGCTCGAACCATTTTTTACGGAATCACCAATTCGTTTTTGCCCCTAAATCCAATACAAATTAGTCGCCGAGCGAGACGAGGCGAACCAAAACCGCTTGCAATTTCCTACGTGGTGCCCGGGGCGGGACTCGAACCCGCAAGTCCTTACGGACAAGAGATTTTAAGTCTCTCGTGTATACCAATTCCACCACCCGGGCCTATACAGTCAAAAGTTCAAAATGCAAAATTTGAAGTTTAAAATTTTGGAATTCACAACTTTGCACTTTTAACTATTTTTGAGGCCAGGACGGGATTTGCACCCGTGGATAACAGTTTTGCAGACTGTTGCCTTACTACTTGGCTACCTGGCCGGATAAAAAAATAAGATGCTCAATATTTTCAACATCTTTATTCTAACATTTATGTTGTTTTGGTCAATGCAAATACTGGAATCAGGAAGCAGGAAGCAAGAACATTATAATATTTATGATAAAATCCTTATTCCTAATTCCCTATTCATTATTCCTATTCCACTATCTCCACTTCTAATTTTTTTGTTCCAAAACGCGTCGCGCTAAAATAATCCGCAAACCAAACATCCACCCTTCCCCAATGCTTTTGCGCCATCCGGTCTTGGACTTCAAAAACTTTATCGCCAAAAAGCGCCGGGATTTTAATCTTTGTCCCCAAAGGCAGAAAATTCGCGGCCACAATGCCCTCGCGGACGCGCTGACCAGAGGCCGTAACAAACGGCGAAGCGTCGCATTGAGCAACAGAAGAAGAATAAGCCGTGACTGTTACCGGATAAACCCCTGGGCTGACCACTGACTTTTTGCTGTAAAAACGGCCGTCTAAAATGCTATCCACGGTTTCCTTGTCAAAATAAAAATTATCTCGGGTATCAATTGGAGTCAAGGCAAGCGGCTTTTCTTTGCGAAAATTAGGGATCACGCGCGAAATCTCACCGTACGCATATCCATCAACTAAAAAATCTATCTTTGCCGATTCTGCCCAAGACTTTTGAACATCATTATAATCCACGCCCAAAACCAAAGTCATCCCTAAAAAAACCAAGAGAAAAATGGCGTAAAATTTCATTGAATTTTTGTTTTTATTTTTGTTCCCACGCTTCAACTATCTTTATTCTATCATAATGCGCGCCAAAAGTCAAAATCAAAAATCGCGGGCATTTTACCCGCGATTTTTCGTATTACACAATTTCTGATTCCCTATTCCCAACTCCCCTTACAATACTTCAATTTTAATTTGTTTTAAGCCAAATTGTATAGCAGCAGAACGAGTCGGCATCCAAACATCAATGCGGCTAGCATACCGAGCGTTCATCCGATCTTGCACTTCAAAAATTTTGTCGCCGTAGATCTCTGGGATGCGCACTTTGGCGCCAAAAGGCAAAAAATTAGTAGCGATAATGCCGTCACGCACATGCTGTCCTGAAGCCGTAATAAACGGCGTAGCATCGCACTGATCGGGGGTAGAAGAATAGGCCGTGGCTGAAACTAGATAAAACCCAGGGCGAGCGCTCCCTCTTTGCAACGGAGCTTTTGCTACGATATTTTTTTCTTGAAATTCGGCTAATTTTTGCTCCAAATCTTCTTTAGATAAATAGGTTTTATCTTCTAAATCAATATGAGTTACGCTTGAAAAATTGGTTTCTTCTTTTTTCAAATCAAAAGGACCGAAACCGGAAACGACTAAAAAGGCAGGTAAAATCGCGAGTCCTTTGAAAAAATTTCTCATTGGGCTGGATTTAATGAATTAATTTCCGCTTTTTCGCTTTACACCTTGAATTAATAAATTCTTCTTGTCATCTCCGCCCCGCATCAAATGCGGGGTAAACTCCGGCGGGGATCCAGGTTGAAATTTCGCTGAATTTCTGGATTCCCGTTTTCACGGGAATGACAATCAAAGTAATAAATTTTATATTCCGTAATTCAAAGTTCTACACTACCTCTAAGCGGAATTTTAGCTAGTTTTAGGCTTTCCCGGGAAACCGATCCCCCGATAAGCCTAATTTCGCTAAATTAAGCTTAAATAAGCAAAGATTGTTAATTATTTTGGCTAACATTAGCGAAAATAAAAAAATCCTTGACAGATTTAAAAAAGTATTGTAGCACTATTTTCTTAAAAAGTCAATAGTTTAGCTCAAATAAAAAAAACAACCCCGAAAATAGGGGCTGTTTTTTATTTTATTTGAGCGGGTGAAGGGAATTGAACCCTCTTCTCATCCTTGGCAAGGATGTATAATAACCGTTATACGACACCCGCGTTTCAATCTAAAAACTAAAAATGAAAAACTAAAAACTTCTGAGCATTTTAATAAAATTTGTGCCGGGGGAGAGAATCGGACTCTCGACACCATGATTTTCAGTCATGTGCTCTACCACTGAGCTACCCCGGCAAATTTAGTGCAAAGTTCAAAGTGAAAAGTGCAAAGTTAAATTATTTTAAATTTTAAACCCAACTTTGAATTTTGCACTTTGAACTTTTAACTATTAAATAATATCCCAAATCATTCCGTTTGTAAACCCTTAAATTATGGCTTGAAATTCAGTCTTTTTAATATTCTTTCTCCTGCTTCTCCTTCTACAAAACGCGGCTGGCTGGAGTCAAAAATTCGCACTGGCAAAAATTCAAGCGATTGCACGCCTTCGCGGTTTAAATCAATGCTCGCGACCAAGCCTTCCTGTGTTTCTGGGCTCCAAGTTTGATCAAAAATAAAATTACCCAAAGAATAAATAATGTATTTGTTTTTGTATTTTTCTATCGGTTGAATCCAATGCGGATGATGGCCGATCACCAAATCCGCGCCATGATCAATCGCGGCGTGACCAAAATCAATTTGCTTTTGGTTTGGCTCTCTTGAATATTCCGTTCCCGCGTGCATTGAAACAATCACGACATCCGCTTCATCTTTCGCCTCTTTCAAATCTTGCTCCAAATCAGCGATTTTCATAATCGCCACGCCAGGAGCGTCTGCTTGCGCTTCTTGATTTCCTGGATAAGCGTAAGCCAAAAAAGCGACTTTCAAACCGTTTTTTTCAATAATGGCCGCCTGGTGCGCTTTCCCCCTTTCCGTGCCCGCGCCAACTCCCTTGGCCCCAGCTTCGGTTAATAATACTAAAGTATTTAACAATCCTTCCGGGCCTTGATTCATAATATGATTATTGGCTAAAGACAAAACATTAAAACCAGAAGCAACCAAAGCAGGAGCGCATTCAGGGTCGGCGCGAAAAATCAGGCTAGAGCTTTCAACTTGAGGCCCAGCCAAAAGCGGCGATTCCAAATTACCGAAAGCAATGTCCGCGCTTTTTAAAAAATCTTGCGTAGCGAGAAAAGGATATTGATAATCTTTATATTTCAGCATTTTCTGACCGACATTACGCGAAAGCATAATATCGCCAACCACAACCAAATGGATTAAAGGATCTTCTGTTTTTATATTATTCTCTGCTTTCTTCTCAGTTGTATTTTCGGACAAAGGTAATTTTTTCGAAAAACTTAAATAATTCAACATTAAATCATTGGTTTTAATAATTCTTACAAAAGCAATACAAAAAATAACGATGCCGCTCGCAATAAAAATAAGCAAAAGTTTCATTTTATTCCTTGCCCGCTAAAAAGCCGTTTGTCCATTTTGGCAGACTGGGCATTTTTTGCTTGCTTCCTCCGGATAAAATTTCCCACCATTCTCCATTATTTAAGCGGTTAGACAAGGGCTGTTTGAATTCATAATGCGAATAAATAGCGCCGCGGCTAATCCGTAAATTTCCGTCCACAGGCACGATCGCGTAAAGGTTAAAAATATTGCCGTTCCCTTCCTCTAAAACAAAACCATTGGGATCAACGGCAACATCAGAAATTAAAGCGGCGTGATTCTCGCTTGCCTCCGCCCCTTCCCCTTGTTGCGCGAAGATAAGAGACAAATCTTTCAATTCTTCGCCATAAGAACGGATAAACTCGTAATCATTGTCGCTTAAAGCCTTGTTTTCTAATTCTTTGACCGCGATTGTTTTCAAGCGATCGGCGATTGTTTCAAATTTTGCGATTGCCTGACTCTGATCATCGGATAAAAGGTCCCGCAAGTCCAGCCCTTCGCGCAACATGCGGGCCACGCTCCCCAGCCGGCTGTAAATTTCCGGTTCCGGTTCAACATAGCCGCGATCGTCTTGAGATTCAACCGGACCTGTCGCGCCAAGATTGCCATCATTCTGCTTGGCGTAAAGAATTGCGTCATGTTTCAACTCTGTCCAAGAACCTAAATAGCCATTCAAATTTTTATCCTGCCAAGCTTGATTTTGCATGAAATAAGGATAGCCTTGATCTCGCTTATCCAGCATTGGCAAGAGAGCGTAAATCCAGGCCCAAGACAAATTTTGCGTCCAAGTTTCCAAATCTGATCCAGCCAAATGTTCTCGTATTTTACACATATTTTCCGCATACTGAAAATATTGGTCTTCGCCTTCGTTCTTTAAAATATTGTAAGCTTCTTCGCTTCCCATTGCCGCTGGAATATCGAGGCCCTTTGGCAGTATCCGCGAATCCGCGATTTGAGCGCCGCAATCGGCTGTCCCGCGCTTGTTGCCAACCACGGGACAGGTTAGTCTTTGGAAAATCCCCTCGTCAATCGTAAATCTTTGCCCCATCAGCCGAAAACCTTTAATTTCTTTTTTCTGATCAGGCGAACTTGCGGATTCAAAAATCGGCATTGAATTAAGATCAGGCGCCGCGAGTTCCCGCGCCTGCCCCATGAAAATAATTAATTTGTCGGGATCAAGCAGGCTCTCCAAATTTAAGTCCGCGCCGTAAACTCTCTTTAAAATTTCTAAATATTGATAGAAAGCGATGTTGTCTGATTTGCCCGCGAAAAAATTTGTTGGTTCATAAATTTTCTCCCAATTCGTAAAATTCGCCGGCCGCAGACCAAGAGCGAGAATCGTAAGAATCGCAGAGCGCGTTTCGTCCTCATCTTTCTGCCGAAAAGTCATCCGGCCATACCAGGCCATTGTTTTAAAATATCTCTCTAAAATTTCAGATTGGGCGTAATGGCCGCGAGGAATGTATTGGGAATAATCTTCTAAATAATCGCCATTTTCTTCCCCCGCGTTCATCAGCGGCGAAAGCTTTATGCCTTCATGATTTTCAATCAAGGCCAATTCTTGACTCACAATGTCAGAAACAGAAGAATCAACTGGCGCGACTGGTTCTAAAATCTTATTCGCAATCGTGAAAAAAGCGACATTGCGCCATCCGGCGTTTTCCCAAGCCGTGCCTTTTAAAATTTTAGATTGCGCCTCTGATGCTGCCAGCATTCCAACATTTAATTCGCGCAAGGCTTGGGTTAATTTTTCTTCTTCCAATTTTTTTAGGCTTGCGCCAAAAAGCAAATGAAAACCATGAAGCAGAGAATCCGCGGTAATCAAGCTTGGGATATAATTATCGCGATTATTTTCATAAAGCGAGGAAAATTCTTGAAATTCGCCGGAAACCGCGGCAAAACCGTTTTTTTCCAATAATTCTTGGACTGTTCCGCCCATTAAATAATCAAACTGTTTTCGATTTTCCACATTGGCTAAATCTTTTTCCATCGTATAAGAATCCACTTTCGGCGCCACATTCACTTTTTCCCCTTCAAATACGGCAAAATTTTGCGCCCCCGCGTTTTGAACCTGAACCAGGCTTCCCATATTGCTTTTGAAATCAATAATCGTATTTGGTTTTTCATCTTCGCTTTGGGCTTTAAAATAACGATTATAAGCGACATACCCTCCGGACAAAATCGCGAGTAGAAATACCGCGGCCCCTATCCCAATCGCCCACCAAAGCAATTTTTTATTTTGAAATGATTTGATAAATGTCTGGAACTTTGACGTTTGCGTCTGATTTTCGCTTTTTGTTGCGCTAATATTTTGGAAAATTTCTTTTTTTCCATGATCATCGTTAGGCACGGGAAGAAAACTTTTTATTTGCTGCATATTTTGGTTTAATTTTTATATTTTCATTATAACCGTGTATCCGCCAAAAGGCAATCTAAAAATTTTGCGTTTTGCCTATATTATGATAGAATAACCACACCTTAGCATTAAAAATCAAAAATGAAAAAATATATCTTGATTGTCTGCGCTCTGATTTTCGCCCTTCCGTTAATCACTCAAGCGGTCTGTCCGGTTTGCACGATCGCAGTTTGCGGCGCGGTTGGCTTGTCGCGCTGGCTTAAAATTGACGATTCCATTACCGGCTTATGGATCGGCGGCTTGACTGTTTCTATCGCGGTCTGGACCATTTCTTGGTTAAAACGAAAAAAATGGCGCTTTCCCGGCATGCCAATAATCACATTTATCGCTTATTATTTAATTGTCATTCTCACTCTTTATTTTGCCAAATTTTTGGGCCAAACCGCGAATTGTTTCTTAGGCTTAGACAAATTGCTTTGGGGCATAATTTTAGGCAGCATTTTATTTGCCGCAGGCGCCGTTTTCTATAACTATCTTAAAAAGAAAAACGACGACAAAGCCTATTTTCCGTTTCAAAAAGTCGTGATGCCGATATTGCCGCTTTTAATTTTAAGTCTTGTTCTCTATTTGTTAACCAAATAATCTATGCCCGCACCAGACATCCGAAAACTCAACCAATTCATCCAAAAAATAGATCAGATCAAAAAGCAAGAAAAAATGGATTTATCGTCAGATCAAGATCTAAGCATTGCCATCATGAATTTGGTTAGCATTGAAGAGCACTTTTTTTTCACTGGCGCCAAGCTTGGGAAAAATGATTATTATGACATGATCAAAGATGTCCGCGAAATGCGCAAAGAGCTTTTGAAAAAAATCATCAAAGAATACGAAGGTGAAGTTTGGTGCATTAGCAAGCATCTTCTCGCCGCTTCCATGCGCTTAATGGAAGTCGGCACAAAACAACTTGGGCTAGGACGAAAAGAAGAGGCTTACAATTTATTTGACAAAGCCTACAAACTTTATTCCTTGTTTTGGGGCTTAAATATGAAGTTAATAAAAACCCAAGATATCCGAAAAATTGATGATAACAGCCTAAATAAACATGACAAAGAAAAAAAAGGTTTTTTAAGCAAACTCGGGGATTTGGTCAAAAAAGCGATAGATTGTTGCATTGAATAAAATAGAAACAAAAAAACAGTTTGCAAAATACAAACTGTTTTTTATTTTGTGGTGTTTGTTGGAAAAAGCCAGAACTCATTTTGA
>Ga0172371_10005158_pt1 | contig 19487 bp, 15 predicted proteins | sample Lak12m_FD_114543 | JGI IMG/M metagenome (GOLD analysis project Ga0172371, IMG submission 114543) | Freshwater microbial communities from Kabuno Bay, South-Kivu, Congo - kab_022012_12m | ecosystem: Environmental > Aquatic > Freshwater > Lake | place: Democratic Republic of the Congo: South-Kivu... | reverse complement strand
TTTGTTTTTTATTGCTTGATTTTTTATTGCTGACTTTACTGATTTCCTTTGTTAAAACATCTCTGTCTACTTGAGGTTTTTCCTCCCGTTCAACGTTGCCGGAATTGTTCCTGTCAAATGCCAGTTGCTTCTTTATCTCCCGTTCAATTTTATCCATTATATCATGATTCTGCATCAGGAATACTTTTGCGTTTTCCCTGCCCTGTCCGATGCGGTCATTATTATAAGAATACCAGGAACCACTTTTAACCAGGATACCCTGATCGGTCGCAACATCTATTATGCTGCCCTCTTTGGAAATACCCTTTCCATACATGATGTCAAATTCGGCACTTTTAAAAGGAGGCGCCACTTTATTTTTAACAACTCTCACACGGGTCCTGCTCCCGACTGCATCAGTACCTTCTTTTAAATTATCAATTTTTCTTATATCAAGCCTTACGGATGCATAATACTTTAAAGCTCTTCCACCCGGGGTAACTTCCGGATTACCGAACATTACACCGATCTTCTCCCTAAGCTGGTTAATAAAAATAACAGCAGTCTTGGTTTTGTTTACAACACCAGTGATTTTTCTCAAAGCTTTTGACATAAGTCTTGCCTGCAGGCCCACATGGACATCTTCCATTTCTCCTTCAAGCTCTGCTTTCGGAACCAGTGCTGCAACAGAATCAATGACTATTGCATCAAGCGCACCGCTTTTTAGTAATATTTCACAAATTTCAAGAGCCTGTTCTCCATTATCGGGTTGTGACAAAAGCAGTTCTTCTGTATTAACACCAAGATTTCTTGCATATATGGGATCCAGGGCATGCTCCGCATCAATGAAAGCAACCGTGCCTCCTTCTTTCTGAGCATTTGCAATTACATGCAGCGCAAGAGTAGTCTTGCCTGACGCTTCCGGACCAAAAATTTCCGTTACTCTTCCTCTTGGTATACCGCCTATTCCAAGAGCAATATCAAGTTCGATCGAACCTGTTGGAATAAAAGTAATATCCTGGGAAGGGTCATATTGTCCCAGTTTCATGATTGCTCCCTTGCCATACTGTCTTTCAATCTGAGACAGAGTATTTTCAATTATCCTATCTTTATCATCTTTGTCCATTTGATATCCTCCGGATAAATAAAAAATAATAAATTAAATCTTTTTTATTTTTATGCATTTATTCATATATACATATTAACATTTTAATTTGAATTCTTCAAGAACTTTATACTCAGCGCCACTTCTCTTTAATACACTTTCAAATAGCGTTAAGTGCGTGCATTCAATTTCTTTTTGAGGTGTAATGCTGATACTATTTATTTTTTCTCTTAAATCTATCATATTTCTGATTCTTGCAATAGTCAGGTGCGGCATAAACTTTCTCGTTTCTTTTTCTATCTTAATCTTACTTAAGCTATCCTCCAGTTTATCATAAATCCGAATTATTTTTTCACTTCCCTCTTCGATTGGAACAAATATTATTCTTGCAGATTTTAATCCTGGAAAAGCTCCCATTCTGTTTCCGGTATCAAAATTAAATTTTGAAAAAACAGCAGATACCGAATTTACCGCTTTAGCTATTTTCGATACACCGCCGATGCTTGTACTACCTAAAAATTTTAAAGTCAAATGAATATTGTCCGGAATTACTGCCTTTATTCCGTGATTATCATCGCTCATTCTTGAAATAATATTATAGAAATATACCCTTAAATTTTGGGGAAGTTCAATTGCAATAAATAGTCTTTTTTTATTGTCTCTTTCTTCCTTTGGCATTATTTTAGAGATTATTGATTGCGATCCTTAATTTGTTAAGTATGAATTGTGCAGTTCTTAACTTTATCTCGGTCCTGGTACCGATAAAATTTTTTTCATAAACCTCTACAAGATCGTTGGGTCCCACAAGTGAGCAATAAACAAGACCCACTTTTTTATCTTTTTCGCAGGATTTGGGTCCGGCAATGCCGGTGGTGCCTATTGCAAAATCAGAATGAAAAAGCTGTTTTGCTTTTTGAGCCATTTTAAGGCAAACATCAGAGCTTACAACACCTTTTTTGATTATTAAATCATCGGTTATATTTAATACTTCTTCCTTAACTTTAGTTGAATATGATATTATCGAACCGATAAAAAATTCGGAACTTCCGCCAGTATCAGTTAAAATACTTGAAATTAAGCCTCCGGTAACAGATTCTGCTGCACTTATTGTTAGATTTCTGCCTTTTTTACTTATTGCCTCCTTTATGCTGTCTGCCATTATATCATTATCTTTACCATATATATTTTCGCCAATTACTTCTCTTATTTTTTTCTCAATAAATTCTAAATTGAAATCACATTCTTTTTTATTACGTGATCTCGCCAATAGCATTATTTTTATCAGGCCCGGGTTCGCCGTTACCCCAATTTCAACTTTTAAATCTCTTGCGAGTTTCTTTATATCTTTAATTTTGAATTCCATTTCACTTTCACTGATATCTGTGGTGAGTAATATTTTCTTTTTTAAAAACTCTTGATCATTTTTTCCGTCCACCCGCATATTCTCGTCAATGATATTTTTCAGAAAAGGAATCACATTGTTATCAAGCATATCTTTCATTTCTTTTGGCACACCCGGAATTGAAAAAATCCACTTGCTGTATCCGGCAGATTTTCTAACATAATCAGGCTTTAGCCTGATTATAAATCCTGATGCGCTTCCAATTCTTGGTTTTATGGGAATTGAACCTTCGGGAATAAAAGATTGTCTCTTTAAAGTTTCTTCGATACTTTTATTTTGGAGCCACTTTAAAAATCTTAAGCTTGTTTCATCCAGTGATTCATCTTTAATCAGGTTTTTGTTCAGAGCTTTAGCAACTGCAATTCTTGTTAAATCATCGTCAGTGGGCCCCAAACCACCGCTAATAATTGTTACTTCACTGTAATTGACAGCTTTTTTTAGGACATTCTCTATATCGTCACAATTATCTCTTACGGTAAACATATAATTGCATTCCATGCCCAGTTCGGTAAGCTTTTCCGTTATGTATTTCGAATTTGTGTTTAAAATAAGACCAAGATTAAGCTCGGTACCTATACTTATAACAGAAAACTTCAATTCTCTCTTCCTTCCAGCATTTCATTAAGCTCTTCTCTGGAAATAAGAACCTCTCTTGGCTTGCTGCCATCATAGCTTCCAATCAAACCTTTCTCTTCAAGTTGGTCCACTATCCTTGCGGCCCTTGAATAACCAAGTCTTAATTTCCTTTGAAGCAAAGATGCCGAAGCATGCCCAAATTCTACTACAACTTTCAGCGCATCATAAAACAAATCATCATCCTCGACAGACTTTTCTTCTTTTTTTGTTATCCTTCCTGTAATCTCAGGACTAAATTCAGCTTTTCCCTGGTTCTTGATATAATTTGTAATAAGACTTATTTCTTTTGTCGTTACGAAAGCACCCTGCAGCCTCTCAGGCCTGTTTGCGCTCGGTGAAAGGTAAAGCATGTCTCCTCTGCCAATTAATTTTTCCGCCCCGCCATGTTCAAGTATTACCCTGGAATCAGTATAATCAGTAACTCTGAATGCAATTCTGGCAGGGATATTTGTTTTAATGAGCCCGGTTAAAATTTTCACAACTGGTTTCTGAGTCGAAATAATAAGATGAATTCCAACTGCTCTCGCCATTTGCGCAACCCTGCATATACTGTCCTCCACTTCTGAAGCTGCTATCATCATTAAATCAGCAAGTTCATCAATAACCACAAGTATAATGGGCATAGGTTTTAGTTCAGATTCTTTTTGGGCATCTCTTGAAACCATAAAATTATATTCTGTTATTGATTTGCAGTTGTAATCCAGAAGAGTCTGAAACCTTGTTTTCATTTCATCCAGAACCCATGAAAGCAAGTTTGCAGCTTTTTTTGGATCAACAATTACGGGGGCAAGCAAATGCGGTATCCCATTATATAAGCTGAGCTCGACCATTTTTGGATCAATCATTATGAACTTTACCTCGCTTGGTTTTACCTTTAAAAGCAGCGATATAATAATTGAATTAAGACATGAACTCTTTCCAGAATTTGTTGCCCCGGCTATCAATATATGCGGCATTTTATCTATTGACATGTTTACCACTTCACCTGAAAAGTTTTTACCAAGCGGAACTGCAAGTGGATCGCTCATCAGGGTTTTATCATCGGGAGAAAAAATATCTCCAAGAGTGACCATACTTCTTATTTTATTCGGGACCTCAATTCCGATTGCAGACTTCCCTGGAATCGGAGTTAAAAATCTTAAGTCAGGGGAGCCCAGTGCCACACAAAAATCATCTTCGAGACTCAGTAATTTTTGAACTCTTACACCTTGTGAAAGTGAAAGCTCATATAAAGTTATTGAAGGACCTCTCGTAACAGATGTAACCTTTGCAGGCAAATTGAAATAATAAAACAATTGATTTAAAGTGTTTACGTTTTCACTTACACTTTGCTTATACAATTTTGGAGATAAAGCATCTGATCTTTTTAAAATACTCAGCGGAGGAAGCTTGTAATTCTGGTCGGCATCTTTACTTTCTGTCAAAGGAATCCTTAATTGTTTAACAACATCTTTCTTATTATCAGCTTGCCTACCTTCATAGGTACCATATTCAGATTGGTTAACTTTTTCAGCATCATAAACTTTTTTATCCGGTGATTTTTTATCATCATAGCTGACTATCTCAGGAAGTTCCCCGTCTGTTACTTTGCTTTTCACCGCAATTTCAGGCCTATTATTATCAGTAATATTTGTTTCAACATTTATGCCTGTTTTATCATTTATGGACCTTTTCCTTGAAACAAGCCCCGCGATTCTTTTAATGATATCTATAAGAGATATTTTGGTTACGATGAGAATTCCTATTATAAAAAGAACCACAAGAATGGTAACGGCACCTGCTTTGCTTACAAGTTTGAAGAGCCCGTAAAATATGCCGGCACCGATTATTCCGCCTCTTGATTTAACAAGCACACTGTCAAAAATATTGGTGTAGTTAAAATTATGGCTTAAAAGTCCAGCAATCGAAATATAAACCAGAAAGAATCCCCATCCAAACCTTGAAGGAAGATATTTTATTCCTTTAAGAAAGAAGCTTATACCCCATACAAAAAGAAGAAGAGCTATTATATATTTTGTTATTCCAAAAAGATATGAAAGATAATCATTAGTAAAGCTTGTAATTATACCTGTTCTTCCAAAACTAAAAAAGCTTAAAAAGAATAAAACGGATATCATGATAATAACTATTCCGTATACTTCTATTCTTTTGCTTACGTATTGTTTCTTTCGTCTTGTATCAGACTTCCTTGTGGTACCATTATTTTTAATATCATAGGTTCTTCTTCTGATATTGTCACTATTGTTTGGCGAATTTATTCTGTTTTTTTTATTGTTTCTTCCAAGCATATAAATAATTTAAAATGACAATTTAATTTAAGCTAATATCTATTATTTTAGTTATAATTATAGGCTTTACTCTGACTTTTTTTAAAATAAATTTTTCAATATTTTCATTTATGTTAGTTTCCAAAAGACTGCTATTTGTTAAATTATTCTTAAAGCATTTAAGTATTAAATCCTTTACAAGCTGCTTGGCTTCATTTATCGTTTCTCCAAAACTCTCAATATAAATGATCCCTTTCAGAATGAAATCAGGTTCAGCAATTACTTCTGACTTTTTTGAATTTATGGCAGCAGTTATTAAAATAATTCCATTTCTGGATAGAGATTTCCTGTCTTTCAGCACAACATCTTCAGTATTTCCGGAACCAAAACCGTCAATATATATATTTTGCAGTGTCAGATTATTTGAAATTCTGCATAAATTTTCATTCAGTTTAAGCACGTCCCCATTTTGTGCAATTATCACACTGTTGTGTGGCATCCCTACTTCATTTGCAAGTTTGGCATTTTGTATCCTGTGCTTATACTCGCCGTGTATTGGAATAAAATATTTTGGTTTTACAAGATTTAACATCATTTTTATTTCTTCGCCTGCAGCATGCCCTGAAACATGAACCCCTGCAATAGATTCATAGAAAACATCCGCACCTTGCCTTAGCAATAAATTTATAGTATTTGATATAGCATTTTCATTTCCGGGTATTGGAGAAGCAGAAATTATAATCATATCTTCTCTCATTATCTGAACCCTCGTGTGTTCATTAAGTGACATTTTCCTTAATGCCGAAAGAGGTTCCCCCTGGCTGCCCGTTGACAGTAATACAATTTTTTTCAAGGGAAATTCATCTATTTTTGTAATTGGTATTATTGTATCTTCAGGAATTTTCAAATATCCGAGTTCAGCTGCAATTTTAAAGGTTTTCAGCATCGTTTTTCCCGCAATGGCAACTTTCTTGTCAAGCTGCCTGGCAACATCAAGCACTTGCTGTATCCTGTGAATATGAGAAGAAAATGTTGCAACTATTATTCTTTTGCTGGCCTGTGTAAATTTTTCATATAAAGTCTTTCCCACATCTCTTTCTGGCAATGTATATCCTTTTTCCTCGGCATTTGTGCTGTCACAAAAAAGCGCAAGCACTCCTTCTTTCCCGGCTTCGGTTATTTTTGCAAATTCAGTTAATTTTCCATCAATAGGATATTGATCAAATTTAAAATCACCAGTATGAACAATTGTTCCCACATCTGTTCTTATTATCATTCCAACACCGTCAGGTATACTATGATTTACCCTGAAAAATTTCAGATTGAATGGACCGATGCGAAGACTTTCGTCTGTGTTGATTTCATTGTAAATAAATTGCTCACTGGCCTGATTATCATTGAGTTTTGACTTAATCAAGCCAAGCGTCAGTTTGGTTGCATATATCGGTGGGGTGCAATCTTTAATGTCCCTTAAGAGATAAGGTAATGCTCCTATATGGTCCTCGTGGCCGTGTGAAAAAATCAATGCTTTTATTCTTGATGAATTTTTCTTAAGGTATGAAAAATCCGGAATCAGATAATCTATACCAGGCATATAATCGTCCGGGAACATGATCCCGCAATCAATGACAATTATAGAATTGTCTTTCTCGAGGACCATTATGTTTTTTCCGATTTCATTCAGTCCGCCGAGTAAAACAATCTTTAAACTGCTCTTTTTTGCCATATTTTAGTCTGCTAATTTATTTTCTTTATTTTATTATATTATATTTTGATAATATCTTTTTAAAAGCTGTAAGCTCTTCTTCTCCCATTGCGCAAAGCGGTAACCTTGTCGGTCCCGCATATACGCCGGAGAGATTAAGCGCCTCTTTGATTGGTATTGGACTTGTGGTAATGAATATTCCATAAAAGATATCAAGTAAATAACTGTGTATTCTTGCAGCTTCTGTAACTTTACCATTTTTAAAACTTGAAATCATTATTTTGATTTCATTACCCACGATATGTGATGCTACACTTATTACACCGTAAGCACCAAGCGAAAGCATTGGAAGTGTATCTCCGTCATTTCCACTATAAACTATAAAGTCTTCTCTGGTTCCCCTTATTATCTCCGCTATCTGTTTAAAATCTCCGCTTGCTTCTTTTATGCCCGCTACATTTTCTATATTTGATAATTCTATACATGTTTTTGCGCTTATATTACAGGAGGTTCTTGAAGGCACATTATAAATAATTACAGGTATCTTTACCGAACCGGCTATTTTTTTAAAATGCTCGTACAAGCCTGATTGATTTGGTTTATTATAATATGGGGTTACCAGCAATAAACCATCAACACCGATTTTTTCCGCTTCTTTTGATAATTCTACAGAATGTTTTGTGTCATTTGACCCTGTCCCTGCTATTATTTTAGTTTTATTTTTAAAATTCTTTACTGCCAGTTTAAACAACTTTATTTTTTCATCATCAGTCAGCGTAGGCGATTCACCCGTTGTCCCTGAAATTAAAATTCCATCACTTCCATTTTTTATCAGATGCTCCATCATTTTTAAGGCTGCATCCTGATCAAGATCATAATTTTTATCGAATGGTGTAACCATTGCGGTAATAAGCTCCCCAAATATCAATTTGCGCCTCCTTATTTTAAAAAAACAGATTAATTAATAATAAGAGTAATTAATAAAGATTATAAGTCTAAAATCTTATCTAATCCATAAGTATAATTCTGCATTTCATCTATTTTCCTTACTGCCAGAATCAGACCGGGATAGAAAGTCGACCTGTCAATGCTGTCATGTTTTATTGATAGTGTCTGCCCCTTGGCTCCAAATATTACATTTTGATGCGCCAAAACACCAGGCAGCCTGATACTGTGTATGTGGATACCATCATAAAAGGCCCCTCTGCTGCTATTTACTGTTTCTATTTCACCATCTTTTAATCTTACCGAGTTAAATTCTTTAGTTTGCGAAATTTGCTGTGCCGTAAATATAGAAGTTCCCGAAGGTGCATCTTTTTTTTCATCATGATGAAGCTCGATAATCTCGCAGTTATCAAAATATTTTGCAATCATCCGTGATATTCTGACCATTAATACTGCACCTATTGAAAAATTAGGAACAATCAAAACTTTGCTTTTGGATTTATTTGCTCTTTCCTCTATGTCTGTAAGTTCATCTTTTTTAAAACCTGTCGCACCGGTGATAATATCAATTCCTTCATTTAATGCCCAGGAAATTGTTTCCAAGGCTGTTTGGGCATTAGTAAAATCAATTATAAGGTTGGGATTTAAATTTTTTATATCCTCATACTTGTTAAAAATCTTCTTATTATTTTGTCCAATTCCCAGAATATAGCCTATATCTTCCCCTATATTTAATCTGTCAAAACCGCAAACAATTTCCATATCTTTTTCTTTAAGCAATTCTTTTGCCATAGATGTTCCCATTTTTCCACAAATACCAAACATGGCTATTTTTTTCATCTTGGCCTCCCATTAGAAGTTTTTTCTACAATTACCAGATCCATTTTATCAGTTTGAAAATATTTGTGCACGATATCGTTAATATCACCGATATTTACTCTGTCAATTTTTTTCAGTATTTCATCTATCGATAATACTTTTCCATCTATGAGCAATGCTTTACCCAGGCGGAACATTCTTGAACTAATATCTTCTACGCCAAGGACAATATTTCCTTTGGTATTCTCTTTAGCTATTTCCAGCTCCTCTTTTTTAATTCCATTAGATTTTATATCAGAAATTTCATTTTTTATAAGATCAATAACTTTATATACATTATTAGGCGAAGTAGCTGCATAAATAGCTATCACGCCGGTATCAATATAATGAGAGCCGCTGGCAAAAATTGTATAAGATAATCCTTTCTCTTCCCTTATTTTCTGAAATAGTCTGCTGCTTATGCTGCCTCCAAGCATATTAAGAAATAAGGACAAACCAAATCTGTCATTACTGCGTCTGTTACATCCAAGTCCCCCGTAACATATATGGCTCGCTTCCGTATTGCCCTTATATATTTTCTTTACATTAGTTATCTGTGGAAGTTGACTTTGAGCAGGTTCTTTCGGGAAAAAATTTTTATCTTTTAATCCCAAAATATTTTGCTTTACTTTTTCTACAAGGTCCTTATGTTTTATGTTCCCGGCTGCAGAAATTACAACTCCTCCAAGATTAAAATTATCAGCAAAAAAAGTGCTTATTTGGTTCGAATTCAAACTACTGAGAGATTTTTTTGTGCCTAATATCGAAAGACTTAGAGGATGTCCGGAAAAAACAATATCATAAAAGTAATTAAAAATATTATCGGAAGGATTATCCTTCACCATTTTTATTTCTTCAAGAATAACTTTCTTTTCAAGCTTAATATTTTCAATAAGAAATGAAGGATTTGTTATAACATCAAATAAGAGTTCCAGGCATTGTTCAAGATGCGTATCTATAAAGTCAGCATAAAAACAACTGTTTTCCTTGTCTGTAAAAGCATTGGATTCTGCACCAATCGAATCAAAAGCAATAGCGATATCTCTATAGGTCCTCTTTTTAGTTCCTTTAAAAAGCAGATGTTCGATTAAATGGGTAATTCCATTATTTGAATTGTTTTCATTGCGTGAACCTGCTTGTACCCAGAATCCAAGGGAAATAGATCTAAAATGTGGGATATCTTCGCTGATTATTTTCAGGCCGTTTTCAAGCTCTGTTATTTCATAATCTTCAAATTTGAAAGTTTTAGATAGTCCTATTTTACTTTTAACCTCTCTTATTCTAAATCTGATCTTTCAAGAGATATTTTTCTATCTCTCTTATCGATATTAGATACTCTTACTGCTATTTTCTCGCCCATGCTTAGAAAATCTTCAACTTTGTTTATTCTCTGGTTTGCTATCTTTGATATATGCAGGAGCCCGTCAATTCCAGGTATTATATTAACAAATGCACCGTAACTCGTGATCCCGACAACGGTTCCAAGAAATTCGTCACCAACATTGATATCGTCAAAACCTTTAAGCATTGCTTCAATCTTTTTCCTGGCAAGTTCTATATTATGTGCGTCGCTGCATGTGATTGATATCATCCCCTCGCCATTTGAATCAGTGATATCAATTTCGTCAAGACTGAATTCTTCTTTAAGTGCCTTTATGTTCTTTCCCCCGGGACCTATTATTTCCCCAATCTTATCTTTGGGTATTTTAAAGGATGTAATCTTTGGGGCAATTTTTGAAAGATTTTCTCTGGGTGCGGACAATGTTTCAAGCATTTTACCAAGAATAAATAATCTCCCGTCTTTAGCTTGATATAAAGCCTTTTTGAGTATATCTATATCAATACCTTTAATTTTCATATCCATCTGGAGCGCAGTTATACCGTTTTTTGTTCCGGCTACTTTAAAATCCATATCTCCGTAAAAATCTTCTATCCCCTGGATATCTGATAACACTACAAATTTACTGTCCTGTCCCTTAACGAGCCCCATAGCAATGCCTGAAACCGGATTCAGAATTGGCACTCCGGCATCCATAAGTGCCAGGGTGCTTCCACATACACTTGCCATGGAAGTGGACCCATTAGATTCCAGTATTTCAGAAACAAGTCTCAGTGAATATGGAAATTTGTCCTCTTCCGGTATCATCGAATCCAGGGCACGTTCTGCAAGAGCTCCATGTCCAATCTCTCTTCTTTTTGGCCCTCTCATGGGACCGGTATCTCCGGTACTGAAAGGGGCAAAATTATAATGATGCATAAATCTTTTAAAGTCTTCAGATTCGAGACTGTCGAGTTTCTGAGATTCTTTTATGGAACCTAGAGCCAGAATTGTCAGAGCCTGTGTTTTACCCCTTGTGAAAAGTCCGGTGCCATGTGTGGTATCAGGGAAAAGGCCGACTTCACAAGTAATTTTCCTTATTTCATCAGGTTTTCTGCCGTCGGGTCTGATATTTTTATCCAGAATTGATTTGCGTACCAAATCTCTCTCAAGCTCTTTTAAAGAAAGGTCTATGCTTATTTTATCATCAGGAAATTCTGCGGCCAAAACCTCGGTTACCTCGTTGCTTATAATTTTAAATTCATCAGAAATATAGCCTCTCTTACTATTATCAAGAAGTTCTTCCTTGTTATCTTTAAGTGAAAATTCAAGTACATTATCAAGCTTCTCATTTATTCTGGATCCTGCCAGTTCAACCACTCTTTTATAAACATCCTGATTAAGTACAAATTTTGGTAATTCTTTTTTCGTCAGTCCGGATGCTTCCCTAAATTTTTTCTGAGCATCAATAATTTTTAAAATTTCGGGAATTGCAACTTCTATTGATTCAATTACTATTTCCTCACTTGCTTCACGTCCCTTGGCTTCAACCATTAGAATTGCATTTTCCGTACCTGCTACAATAATATCAATGATGCTTTTTTTAAGCTCATCATAATTGGGATTGATGATCCATGTATCAGCTATTCTGCCGATTCTTACCGCCCCAACCGGTTCCGCAAAGGGTATGTCTGATACACAAAGGGCACATGATGCCCCGTTCATTACTAAAACATCATAGGGATTTTTTTGGTCAACAGAAAGTACCGTTGCCACAATTTGAACTTCATTTCTTAAATTTTTATCAAAAACAGGACGAAGCGGCCTGTCAGTGAGTCTTGATATTAAAATCGCTTTATCAGTAGCTTTCCCTTCGCGTTTGAAAAAGCCCCCAGGTATTTTACCTGCTGCATACATTCTTTCTTCTACGTCTACGACCAGTGGAAAATAATCTATATCTTCCTTAAGACTTTCGCTCATTGTAGAGGTGACAAGAATCCCGTTGCCTCCACATTCAATAAGTACCGAACCATTTGCCTGCTTTGCCAGTTTTCCGGTAGAAAACCTGACTTCCTGCTCTCCGATCTTAAAATCGTGAACAACTGCTTTATCAACATTATTATTAGACAATTATTATTACAACCTCCCCGGTTTATCTGCTCAATAAAATAACCCGAAATTATTTTCTGAGTCCTAATTCTTTTATTAACTTCTTGTAGCCATTTAAATTATTTTTCTTTATATATTCAAGAAGTCTTTTTCTTTTACCAACCAACACAACAAGACCTCTTCGGGAATGATGATCTTTATTATTGATTTTCAGATGCTCGTTCAGTATGTTAATCCTTGTAGTAATCAGTGCTATCTGCACAGCTGCTGAACCAGTATCACTTTCATGAATTTTAAATTTTTCGATTATATTTTGTTTATCTTCTTTCAACAAAGTCAATTCTACCCTTCACCTCCAGTTCGTTTAATTTGTATCTTAGATAATTTATCATAACTGTTATACAATTACAATTAAGTTACGATATTATTGAAATCGTATTTTTTTGCAAAATCCATATCCTTTTTTATCTGGTTAACAAGCTCATCTTTATTTTTAAAAGATATTTCATCCCTAAGCTTTTTCAAGAAAGATACTTTTATATTACATCCATATATTTCTTCATTAAAATTAATTATATGGCTCTCGACCCATTTCTTTTTTTCTTTAAATGTTGGATTTGAACCAATATTTATTATTGAAGGAAGTCCAACATTGGCAAATTTTTTATCTAATATATTTACAAATCCCAGATATACTCCATCATTGGGTGTAACAAATTTCTCAAAAACATCAATATTTGCCGTTGGAAAACCCATTGCTTTTCCCCTTTTATTTCCGTATAAAACTACTCCCGTTATTGATGGAAGCCTTCCTAAAAAAGTTATAATTTTTTCAATACGGCCCTCGCTGTAAAACTTTCTTATATTGGTACTGGTTACCGGAATGTCTCCAATCCTTAGAATAGGAACCACATTCACGTTGACATTACGTGTTATAAAAAAGTTTTTTAAAAAACTTGTATTTCCGCTTGCATTACTGCCAAATTTAAAATCTTCTCCAATAAACAAATCTTTTATATTTAATTTATCGATAAGTATTTCGCTGCAAAACTGCTCAGGTTCAATTTTTGAAAAATCTGAATCAAATTTTGCCGAAACTATAAAATTTACACCTAATTCCTTTATAAGCTTTATTTTATCTGCATAAGAAGTAATTAATTTTTTATATACACTTCTTTTTAAAATATTGAGCGGTGGTTTGTCAAAAGTAAAAACCACACTGGTTCCTTTGATTTTTTCGGCTCTTTCCACACATAAACGGATAATTTTCTTATGTCCGATATGAACACCGTCAAAAAAGCCGATTACTGCCACCACATCTTTTAATGATCCATTTTTTAATTTTTCCAGCTTAATTAATTTACTCAAAATTCTAAAACCCTTAAATTTTACTTAAAAATCATCTACTGATTTAATACTCTTTCCATAAAGCCTGAACAAATTTCCACCATAAACATACCTTTCAAACTCGTCGATGGTCACGCTTTCCGAAATATTATAAGGTCCTATCCTTGTTCGAAGTAATGATATGAGTGTTGCCCCGCACCCAAGTAATTTTCCGATCACATTTACAACTGACCTTATGTATGTTCCTGAGCTGCAATTTATCTTTATTACAACATTTTCACCATCAAACAATATGAAATCAATATTATAGATTTTAACAACTTTAGCTTCAAGCGTAATTTCCTCTTTTTCCCTTGCATAAGCATATGCCGGTTTACCTTTTATTTTCTTTGCAGAAAAAATCGGAGGAATCTGACTAAAATCACCTTCAAGAGATTTGACAGCTTTTAAAAGCATCTCCTCATTAATTCCCTGAAAACTTGCTTCCCTGACTATCTTTCCTTCCGTATCCCATGTTTCGGTTTCAATTCCAAGTCTGAATTTTGCAATATACTCCTTATCAAAAGATAGAAAATGGTTGCTTAACTTTGTTGCTCTATTGATTAAAATTATTAAAAGTCCCTCGGCATTTGGATCCAGCGTTCCGGCATGACCAATTTTATTTAAAAAAAAATCCAGCGTATTTTTTTTATTGCTCCAAAAGATGTTATGCCGCTCTTTTTATTGACAAGAATTATGCCATTAAAACTTTCAAATATTCTGGATTTATTTGTATTTGGCATTTTAAATTAGCTTCCCTTATCCGATATTTTTAATATTAACTGCATTTACAAGATTTGCCACTACTTCTTCCAAGCTGCCCTTTTGGGCATAGGCTGAAGCCATCTTGTGCCCCCCGCCCCCGAATTTTGCGGCAATTTCTGCTACATTATAGCTGCCTTCTGCAGAACGAAGACTGACCTTAAAATTATCTCTGTTTATTTGTTTGAAAAGTACTGCAATCTTAGCATCAGCAGCAGATCTTAATAATTCTATTACACCGTCGTGAGCAGAAAAGGGTAAATTTAATTCCTCAAAATCTTTCTTGAGCAGATATGAATAAATAAGTTTTTTAGATTTAATCAGTTTTATTCTGTTCAGTGCAATCTCAATAAGTTTAAATCTGCCATATGGTTCATTTTCGTAAATGCAGGTGAATACTTCTGATGGGTTGACACCAAATTCAAGAAGATTGCTGACAATCTTGTGAACACTGCTGGTGGTATTTGCATATTGAAATTTTCCCGTGTCCGTTAAAATACCTGTATAAATTCCAACCGAAATATTGTAATTAATATGTTTTTTAAAATTTTGATTTATAAATTCATATAGAATTTCAGCAGTTGCGGATTTGGTTGAATCTATAACATTTATATCCCCAAAGTTTGTATTGCCAAGATGATGATCTATGTTTATTATTTCAGATACTATTTCTTTTAATTTCAAAATATCAAGACCATACCTTCCTTCATCTGCACAATCCAGACATATGCACACATAATCTTTGCCATTACGGTCCGTATCCAGTTTATCAAGTCCATTTTTTATTTTGTTAACATTTGGAAGGAACTCATACTGATAAGGAATATCACTTACACAAATCATTGACACTTTTTTATGTAGATTTGTCAGAAGCTCAAAAAATGCTACCTGGGAACCCAGGGCATCACCATCAGGGAAATCATGAGTAATTATCAAGAATTTTTCGTTTTTTTCTAATATTTCTAAAACTTTTTTAAATAAATCTGCTATTATTGTACCTTCTTTAAATTTTCAAGTATTGATGTGATCTTTAGCCCATGATCAATTGATTTATCGTATATAAACTTTATATCTGGTATTGTTCTGAGCCTGAATCTTTCTTTAAGATTCTTTTTTATAAAACCCTCACACTGATTTAACCCTTTCATTGAATCGTTTTTGATCCTTTCCTCGCCCATTATACTGACGAATATATCGAGGTAATGATAATCGGGGGAAAGTCTTACGTCTGTTACCGTAACGAATCCTATCCTTGGGTCCTTTAATTTTGAATTTATTATAAAACTGATCTCTCTTTGTAAATCGATCTCAAGTTTTCTCGTTTTATTCATCTTTAAATAAATTGCACTATTATTTAAGTGCTACACTTCCCTTTTTTCGTAAACTTCAAGAATGTCACCTTTATTCAAGTCCTGATAATTCTCCACTCTTACACCGCATTCATACCCGGCGGCCACTTTCTTTACATCTTCTTTAAACCTGTGAAGTGAGGCAATTTTACTGTTAAAAATTATACTTCCGTCTCTTACAACACGCACCAAATTGCCTCTTTCTACCTCACCGTCGGTTATATAACAACCTGCAACATTACCGACTTTTGGTAATTTAAACATTTCTCTGATTTCAACGGTACCTTTTAAATGATCTTTGAACTTTGGTTCAAGCATTCCCTTAAATGCAAGTTTTATTTCATCTACAAGTTTGTAGATTATTTCATAAGTTCTTATATCAACACTTTCCTCTTTTGCCAGAATTCTCGCTTTTGATGTTGCAACAACTCCGAATCCTATAATTATTGCATCAGAGGCTGATGCAAGTAATATGTCGCTATCGGTAATTGCGCCAACGCCTTTATGTATAATTTCGATTTTTATAGTTTCTTCTTCCGCATCTTTTAATGATTTTTCTACTGCATCCAGCGAACCGTTAGATTCGGCTTTAAGAATTATTTTTAGTCTCTTAATTTCATTTTCCTTTGGGATTTCTGCAAGATCCTCAAGTGTGACATGCTTTCTTGCTTCGGATATTCTTGCTAATTTTTTCTGGTATTCTCTCTTCCCAACCATATCCTTTGCAATCTTTTCACTTTTTACCACAAAAAATTTATCTCCCGCCTGTGGTACCGAAGAAAATCCTGATATTTCAACAGGTTGTGACAGCTCACCCTTATCAATAAGATTTCTATATTCATCATGAATCGATCTTATTTTCCCATAAGAATTTCCGGTAACAAAAAATTCACCGACTTTTATACTTCCTCTTCTGATTAAAACAGTGCCGACAGGCCCAAAACCTCTATCCAGCTTGGATTCGATTATTATCCCGCTTCCTTCAGCGTTGGGATTGCCTTTTAATTCATGCAAATCAGCTACAAGTAAAATCATTTCCAACAGCTCGTTGATGTTAACCTTATTTTTTGCCGAAAGGTTAACAAATATCGTATCCCCGCCCCATTCTTCGGGTACCAGGTTATATTCCGTAAGTTCCTTTTTTATCTTATCAGGATTAGATCCGGGTAAGTCTATTTTATTAATTGCAACTATTATCGGTACTCCTGCCGCTTTGGCATGATCTATCGCTTCAACTGTTTGCGGCATTACACCGTCATCGGCTGCAATAACTATAACTGCGATATCCGTAACTCTTGCACCTCTTGCACGCATGGTAGTAAACGCCTCATGGCCAGGGGTATCAATAAAAGTGATTTTCCTTCCATTATAAATTGTCTGATAGGCACCTATTTTTTGCGTTATCCCTCCGGCTTCACCGGAAACAACATTTGACTGCCTTATTGCATCCAGAAGTGTTGTTTTGCCGTGATCGACATGGCCCATAACTGTTACTATTGGGGGCCTGACCACTAAATCTTTATCCAGATCCTTAAAAACTTCATCTGATTGATCTTCGAAGTCTATGATACTATATTTAAAATTATATTCGTTAGCCAATAACTCAATAAAGTCTTTATCAAGGGATTGGTTAATATGAACAATTTCACCCATATTAAAAAGTGTCTGGATAATTTCGCTGGAGGGTATGCCTATTCTTTCGGATAGCAGTTTAATATTTACGCCTTCCTGAAGTTCTATGTTTTTCTTAATTTCAGGTCTTTTGATATTCTTATCTTTCAAATCAACATCTTTTAATGAATCTTTGCTGACATGTTTTTCTTCAACAATTTTATCTTCACGTTTTTTAAACGAAACACTTTTAGCCTTATTCTTTAATTTGCCTTCCCTTTCTTCTTTATCCAGCTCTTTATCAAGCACTTTCCTTATATTTATCTTCTTTTCTTCATCCCAGCCCGGTTTGCGTTTTATTATATCTTCTTTATTCTTAATATTTTTTTCTTCTTCTGTCTCAATAAGTTCTTTGGTTTCTTTTATTTCTTCTTTTTTATCAACAATTTCAGGTTTTTTTATAGAAACAGGTTTGAGGACTTTTTTTATTTTTTTACCTACAGCTTTAATAACAGATTTTTTTTCAGTAGCAGCTTTATTCATGGAAGCTCTTTTAATCTTTATTAAAGTTTTTAAGACTTTTTCTTTTTGATCTTCTGTAATTGCTGAGCTGTGGCTCCTAACCTCAATTCCAAGATCCTGGCATATCTTTATAATATCACCAGTAGGCATATTAATTTCTTTGGCTAATTCATATAATCTTATAGAATTCATTTTATTTAAGTTTTTTCCTTTTGTTCTATTCTTTCTCTGCGCGCTTCATTTAATTCATCTTCGAATTGCTTTTCGCTCTTTATGTCTATTTTCCATCCTGTTAATTTAGCCGCAAGTCTTGCATTTTGTCCTTCTTTTCCAATAGCAAGAGACAACTGGTCATTTGGGACCACGATAAGCCCGAATTTTCTATCTTCATCCGTAAGGACTTTCAATACTCTCGCAGGACTCAAAGCATTCTTAATAAAAATAACAGGATCATCGCTGTAATCAACTATATCTATTTTTTCACCTTCAAGCTCATCGACGATCATTCTGACTCTTGAACCTTTAGGCCCCACGCATGCTCCTACCGGATCAACATTTTTATCGTTTGACAATACTGCTATTTTCGTTCTATATCCGGCTTCCCGTGCAATGCTTTTAATTTCAACAACTTTCTCGCTTATCTCAGGAACTTCCAGCTCAAACAATCTCCTGATTAATCCTGTATGTGTCCTGGACACTATAACCTGGGGTCCCTTGGTAGTATTTCTTACATCAGATATAAAACATTTGATTCTCTCCCCATGTTTATATCTCTCGCCCGGCACTTGCTCGTATTGCGGTAAAAGTGCCTCTACCTTCCCAAGATCAACAAGGGTAAACCTTGAATCATTCTGCTGTACGATTCCCGTAACCAAATCTCCGACACGATCTTTAAATTCATCAAACATTATTTCTCTTTCAGCTTCTTTTATTCGCTGTCTGATTACCTGTTTTGCCGTTTGGGCAGTAATTCTGCCAAAATCTTCAGGAGTTATTTCTATTTCACCGCTGCTTCCTTCACTGTCGTCTGCTTCACCATCCAAAAGTTTAAATACCTTTATTTCTCCGCTTTTATCATCTATATCAATTCTAACCCTGTAGTCTGCATCATAGATCTTTTTATAGGAGGCACTTAAGGCACCCTTCAAAGCGTCAATTATGGTATCCATTTTGATACCTTTTTCTTTTTCCAGTTCTTTTAATGCTTCTATTAATTTTTTATTCAATTAAATCACCCTGTTATAACTAAATAATAAAAATAGTGGGTCATGCCCACTATTCCTACCATTTATTTTCATTCAAATGTAGATAGAATTATATCATAATAAAAAATAAAGTAAAATATTGAAATAAGCCCCGGATACCGTTAATTGCAATTACTCTGTCAAGGATAAATTCCCCTTAAGCTGACAGCTTCAGCTACACGCTCGACTGCAATAAGAGATGCTGCAGTTCTCATATCCACTTTTTTGTTTCGGGATGTATTATAGACATCATAAAATGCCTTTTCCATAATATCTCTCAGCTTTAAAT
>Ga0172371_10005157_pt1 | contig 19487 bp, 18 predicted proteins | sample Lak12m_FD_114543 | JGI IMG/M metagenome (GOLD analysis project Ga0172371, IMG submission 114543) | Freshwater microbial communities from Kabuno Bay, South-Kivu, Congo - kab_022012_12m | ecosystem: Environmental > Aquatic > Freshwater > Lake | place: Democratic Republic of the Congo: South-Kivu... | reverse complement strand
TCTTTAGCAAAAGTATGACTATTGAAACACATCTGGAAATGTTGCAGGCCACATATGTACAAAAACACGAAGCCGTTTTTTGGAATATGTATTGGAATTACTTCAAGCAACTACTAATGGATCCTTATCGGCCTAAAGATGTTGTTTCTTTATTGTCTTTTTGGTTTGATGATTCGCTTCAAGTTTTCTCTGATCTACCTTATTTAGGGCAATCTTTCTTTATAGACCTGCCATCGGTATTGGAAGATTTACAGCAAGAAAGAGATTTTGGCCGAGCTGCCCGTATAATTGCCCCTGAGGCTGCAAAGCTGCCATGGTTTGGAGTTATTGAACAATACTTTACTGGTAAGAAAAAGAAGAGATTCTTTGGCCTAATTGGTAAATAAAAAACATGTACAGAGTTTCGGCTATCCCATAGGGAAAGGAAAATTATATGGAAGACGCGATTGCATATCTGGTTTTTCTAGGACTAATAGTGGCTGCCATTGTTGCTGTTGTTGCGGCATTGCTCAGTGTCGGAATCTTTATCCTCGGTGGGATAGCTGGGGTAGGGGTGATTTCAGGCTTAGTAGTAGGTGCCCAAAACTTTTATAAAGTTATTATCGAAGCCCACGAGAAGCTTCCATTCAACTTCAGCGTTTATGTAATGGAATTCTATGAGCAATGGTATGAGAAACAACCTGCTAAACTTATGTACCCATTTGGGGGTGGGTGGCAGGTAATGAAACATGTAAAAGATAATGTGTTCAAGCGCACGGAATCAGCAGCTAATTTTTGGTATACCCAAGGCGGAACATTTAAAACTAAGGCGGAATATGAGTCTAATGCTCTAATAAAATACTACTATTGGTCAGCGTACGCTGGTTTCCAATTGGCTGGTATTTCGCAATATTTATCTGCTTTACTAATTGTTGCTTTGTTCTTTGCGCTTCAATTTGTAATTCTCGTGTTTTGGATGCTTTTGGCTACAATAATAATGGGGATTTTAGCAGGTATTAATTTCTTGTATGGCTACTACTATAAAATTTTCTTCCGATGCCCTGATTGCCATGAGCAAATGAGTATTCCTGTCTATGTCTGCCCTAAATGTGCTAGTGAACATACCAGATTATGGCCGAGTGTTTATGGAATCTTTCAACATGTTTGCTCCAACTGTGGCACCGAATTACCGACTCTCGACATGATGGGGCGTAAAGAATTAGTACAAAAGTGTGCAATCTGCAAACACCCAATGAATAAGGAGATTGGTAGGTTAATTAATGTTCATATTCCAGTAATCGGGGGACCTAATTCTGGTAAGTCAAACTATATTTTTATGGCGACCAATCAATTCATCGAAAAATATGCTCGACCACGGGGGATTGAGGTTATGTTTCCTGATGAAAAACACAGTCAAACTTATGAGAGTAATTTGAGATTACTCTCATCGGGAAATCCGTTACTAAAAACCCCGGATATCATTCCTCAAGCCTACAATTTGTCTATAAAAAAGCCGCAGGACCACATCGGACGGATTGTATATATTTATGACGCTGCAGGAGAGGCGTACTCAAATGAAATTAATACTGCACAACAACAACCTTATTTCCATTATATTCATGGATTGGTTTTTATAATCGATCCATTCTCGATCGAATACTTTTATCGTGAACACGAAAATGAAATAGGTAAAATTAAGAGTGCAGTTCGACCAAGCACTTTGAATGTTATGGATGCGTACGAACGGATGACCACGGTATTGGAATCGAGTTTTGGGGTAAAGCGTGGTGAAAAATTTAAACATCCAGTAGCTGTTGTTGTTTCTAAAACAGATGCGCTTGGTTTAGAAGAGAGGGTTGGCCGTCTAGCTGCCCGCACGCTTATGGCCAAAGACTCATCTGTTAAAAATGAAACCGAGGCAATACACAAGTTAGTAGAACAATTCTTGATCGAGAATCAACTTGGGAATTTTGTACGCGATCTGCAATTGCAATTTGAAAATGTGAGGTTTTTCTCCTGTTCTGCCCTGGGTCGTTTACCGGATTCGTCGGATCATCGGGGTTACGAGCCTGTTGGGGTGCTGGATCCTTTCCTGTGGCTTCTTGGTGAAGTTGGGGCTATAAATATAGCTAAGGAAAGGAGTGCACTTGTGGATCAAGAAAATAGAACATTGGCCAATGGGAATATCTTTCAGAAAGCAAAATATTATCTTTGGGATAGCTTAATTCCACGCGAATGATAAAAGGATTTCAAGTGCTCCCTTAATATGAAAGCACGTCATTGTCCTCGTTGTGGAAAACTGGTTCCATCTTGGCAGCCAATTCATTTTGCGTGCCTTTTTGAAAGAGCAAAGTATTGGCTTCTCGCAGGGGCCTTCTTCATTGTAGGAGGTTGCATAATATTGGTACTCAACACTGTTATTACAGGTGAATCAACGACATTAGACCCAGTCGTGTTAAATAATCCAATTGCCACCACAGGGTTTTCTCCATCTGATGCGTTCAACGCGTACAGTACTACTACCACGCCGACATTGATGAACACGCTAGTAAAAAAAACATTGGCAACATCTACATTGTCAATAATAACTGCGGATTCTACCCCAACGGTCTCTGTGCTTATTAATTCCCAGCCCACAAATAAACCATCTTTAACCCCCATTGTAATACCTGCCACATCCACATCTGAACCTACTCAGCCCGTTTTGATTTATCCTCAAAAACCGGATGAATTCATCAGGTTTTATTATGAAGCTATAAATAACCGTCAGTATGAATTGACTTGGTCTTTATTATCGGAAGCATTCAAGGAAAACGTGAACGGTCCTCAACAAGGTGGTTACCAAGGATATGTAGATTGGTGGAACACGGTTGAGAAAGTGGAAGTTACCCAAATCACAATCATTAAGAGCGATCTAAACAGCGCAACGTTACAAGTGAAGGCAGATTATTATTACAAAAATGGGGCCACCACTCATAGTAATCGTAATTTCTATGTAATCTACGATAAAACCAGTCAATCATGGCTGTTTGACTGGTAGCTTACAATTATACGGGCATGTAAGCAAACTATTTATGAGATCACGTCGTTGTCCTCGTTGTGGTAAGCCTATTCCAGGTTGGCAACCTGTTCACTTTTCATGCCTAATTGCAAGAGGAAGATACATTTTTATTGGCTTATTGGTGGCAGTTCTGATCATTGTAATGGGCATCGGCGGTGTTGTAATAAGTTCTGGTATTCTTTTAAATGACGAACCACAGGCGAAGATGGGTGATGATGAAACAATTTCTAGCACTGAAGTATCTCCAACGTCCAGATTGAATTCCGTCTCACACACTCAAACGCCAATACCAAGCCGCACGATAGAACCCAAGGGCTCGCCGACGCGCACCCAATCGAAACCACCTAACACCCCAATGCCTGCGCGGACATCCACACGAGTTAATATCCCGACCCCTACATCGACCAAGGAGAAAACTAGTGCACCAACATTTACTTTAACACCTACTTTCGATTGGGGTGCTTGCCATGCTGTCTATGTTTCGCGATTAAAAGTTGGCGATAATGCCTATGTAAGTTACGAGCCTCCCCTCGCCAATAATGTTCGCCAAGAACCCTATAAAGGCTCGACTTTATTAGGAAAAATACGACCAGGTGATGAAGTAACAATCATCGAAGGCCCATCCTGTTCTAATGGGTGGGTTTGGTGGAAAATAACCGCCAAGAAAGATGGCTTAACAGGTTGGACAGTGGAAGGTGACGCGAACGAATACTGGTTAATACCAATAAAGTGATTAAAGTACTTTAACTTTACTACGAAATCGTTCCAGTTACATTTAGGATAAGAACATAAGCCTCCCAATGACGCTATTTTTTCAATAAGGTCGCCACACGATGCAGGTCGGTTCCTGCTAATGAACCTGGCCGCAACAAAACTGTGTCCAGAGGATTGTGTTCTGAATTTCTCTTGATTGCAAGAGTTCGGTTGTTAGTAGCATAACAATATGTACATCCAAACAAACAAGTATCGTAAGAACCGATATCTACTGAAGATACACACCCGCAATCTTTCCTTGTTGGCTCTGCTTTTAAATCTAATTTGATACTCGGTCTTAATTGGCGCAAAAGAGCAATATCTATACAGTGGTTTTTGAAAGTTCCTTGAACCACTAGATCATCATTACAACATGAATTGAGAGTCATTCCATAAGAATCCGCAATGGGCAATAGTTTTCTAATAAAATCTCTTTGCTCAGTTATAGAAGGGTGGAAGATTTCAATTCCCGTTTTAGAAGCTACAACTTGAAGATTTCGCGATGTCTTTCCATAAAAATCCACAAATGAAAAGGTACAATGATTGGTATAGTTGGAAAGTGCTCGCGCTATCTTCTCGAAGTTATCCAAGTGATATTCTGGCGGGGTAATAGAACTAAAAATTAAAGGATCGTACCGCCAACGCATTCTCGCAGGTGAAATCATATCAGAGAGTTTCTTAAAAGTACTTATTGCAGCGTCAATAGATGGATTGTGCGACTCTAGCTCTTTAGGATATCCAAGAATGCCATAATGGAAATAATAATAATAGCCCCTACTATTAAGCTCATCAAGGTGTTTCATCAAGGGTGCTGGGTTTCGTGTCCAAAATACGATCGCAAGACAATCGTCTGGCCTTAGGGAAACTTGGTAAACCTTACCGCCGAAGGGGTTAATGACATGGCAATAACCTGCTCTCAAACGATTTATCAGCCATTCTGAATAAAATGCAGGTATATCCGTTCTTCTACTGCAACTAATAACCCTTTTTTGCATAGTGCTGAACTCCCATCATAGATTCTTGACTTGGCTTGAATTTCGAGGAGGAAAGATTACCCCTGCACCCCTGGCTGCACGTTGAATGCACTCTATGGCAGTTGTTGCTTCAACCAACGAAGAAAAGTGTTCAATATATACAGACATATCTGGATCAAGCACCTTTAGCTGATGGAAAAAGGTGTGGTAGTCCAGCACTCCATCGCCTATAAATACTTCGTCCATCTTGAGAAACTTGTGTCTAGGATCCCATCGGATATCCTTGGCATGTACGCTCACTATAAATTCAGAAAGCAGTGAAAAAGTTTCATTTATAAGCTCTGTCGTATGAAAATAGTTCTCCTGGCTTACCATATTCATTTGATCAAGGTGTAAGCCGGACCTTGTATCATTGACAGAGCCGAGAAAATCAAAAATCTCTCTGGGCTTGTAAAAGAAAGTATTACACCAAGGCTCCGTCGCATGGCGAGTAGTTTTTAAATCTAGATTGTCGACTATTCTCAGGCAAATTTCTCTGTAGGCTCTTTGGGCAGCCTTACTGAAATTGTAAGGATGTGGACTTAATGGGCCTCCGGTAACATCCCTTGATCCAACAAGAGTAGCCACACACTTTACTTTCATGATATCCGCTTTACGTAACATTGAACGGACAACACAAATGTGCCGATCGATTACTCCAGGGTTTGGATCAAGTAAGTTTTCCCAAAAGCCAGTTTCACCGATAACTAAACCGAATTCATGCGCTTTCTGGCCGAAATTCCAACACTCATCATCAGACCATTCCCAAAACCTAGATGGGGCTTCTATTGCTGAAAGTCCATAACTATCTAAGAGCGGGCATAGACGTTCAAGATCAGATATTGAACTAGCCCTAAAACTATTATATCTGACGCCGAGTCTCATATATATCTGACGCCGAGTCTCATAGCTGTGAGTTTTGGGAGATAGTGGTATTGCTACACATCAGGTGCCTCCCTTCTGATAGCACCCTCTGACGTATACGCTGCAACACCGTATTTATTGGATATTCCGCTGCATTTTCGTTTTCTAGAGATGCATAATCAGCAAGAAGACAAGGTTTGACTTTGCCCGTTGAAGTAATGCCGATCACCTGAATACCCATTGGGCATTCTTCACAATCTGGGTGATTGAATATGTCAACGGTCCTTATTGTTAGATTCCCATTGTACTGTTTCCTCTTGACTTCTAAAATATCTCGAAGTTTTATCTTATCATCCTCAGTCAATGAAAATCTTTGGTCGCGTAGATTGGCGATTCCTCTACCTAACGATACTACAGCTAGTAAAGTGTAGCTTGACACACCAAGGTGCGCACAAAGGTCGATGATTTCATTTACATTGCTCAAATTATCAGGTGTACAAACACCATGAACATCAGTGTCATATCCAAAAGATAAAGCAAGACGTATCCCACTAATAACTTTAGCAAAGTCACCAGGTTTTCGACGAAACCAATCATGGTATATTAATGTTCCATCTATACTAGTGCTAATCTCTCGTAGACCCGCTTCCCAAAGCGATTCCGCTCGCTTGGGTGTAAACGCTGACATATTTGTATTTAGATCCATTCCGATACCAACTGAATTGGCGGTGCGAATTAATAATTCTATATCTCTTCGCAGCAAGGGTTCTCCGCCGGTCAAAATGATCTTTCGGGTATTGATTTCGGGTAGTTGCCGAATTATCGAAATTAAAGTTTCTGTTTCCAGCTCTTCTTGATCGGCACAAGCAAAACAATGTTGGCAACGCAAATTACATCGCCCTGTTACTTCTAGAGTGACTCTTATGCCTTGGCCTTCAATTTTACGAAAGCGACACCCTTGATCTTCGTTTTTCCGCACAGAATAAGTTGTTGCCGGTTTCATTGGCTCCTCTGGAAAATAAGGCGGGATGGGTTGCAAATTTATTCGGCTTTCGGTTTACCAATCCAGGTGCATAAATAGTTGCGATGTACCAATATCCGATCATTTGGCAACACAGGATGTTGTGGAAATGCCGGTAAGCCATTTTCAGCGGCTTCTTCATAATCTCTTAGGCAATAGGGGTCTTTTACAAATAAGGAATGATTTCCTGTTGTATGGAGGTTTATTAAGTAGCTACGAGCAGCGCAACCACCTCTGCATGTGCTAAGATACCCACAATCTTTACATCCTTTGACATACTGGGGGTTAGCCACTCTGCGCCGAAATGATCGGAATTGGTGGGAATGAATTATCTCAAAGATATCGTCAGCAAGTAGATCCCCAACCTTATAATCATGTAGATATACACAAGGCGATACTGGAACCTTGCCATCAGGGGTAATACTGTGAATACGGAAACTTGTTCTTCCACATGGGCACCCTTGTCCTGGATGGGAGCACGCGCTAGCAAGAATAGGTTCACCTAAATCAATTTGATCACATTTGGACATTAGATACGAAAGGCCATCATAAAATGATTCGGTAGTAAGCATAATTTCCATGTGTTTAGTCTGAACTGGCTTCAGAGGATTTACCCGAATATTAGCACTGTATACCCTTGCCAATTCCAATATTCCATCAATGTGCTTTTGTGAAAAATTCCAAGACATTGCTGCCATAATTATTGTACGATCAATATCATACTCTTGACAAATCCTTAGAGCCTTCAGCGCTGATTGGTAAAGGCTAGCACCTCGGTTTTTGTTGTGTTCATCCTCAAAAGGGCTATCAAAAGAAATATCAATATCGTTTAGTAGTGGAATCGTCCCTGGAAAATTTCGTTGGAGATGAATAAGAGAAATCCCACTTGTAGTGAGCCCAACATCAATATGGTTCTGGACTAAAGACTCAATAATATATGGCAACAAGGTTTTGTTCACATCTAATCCACTTGTGAAGATAGGCTCATTGCCGCCAAGATTGACTGTTTTTACGTTAAGGCGAAGAAGTTGATTTATGATTTTATCTATCATCCATGGTTCCAGATCCATCCCTTTACGCCTTGCACTCATGGAGTAGCAATGATTGCATCGATAAGGGCAGTCGTTACCAATTGTCCAACCAATATTTTCAATAGCGACAGGGTATTCATCTAGCTCTGGGTATTCAATCGGTACTACATCAAGCTTATAGTGGGCTTCATGATCGTACGGGTTTTGTGTTGTTAGATTGGTCATCATTTCTCCAATATTCCATCGTGGCTTGATATCACCTTTTGTAACACAATTAACGATCGTCTAATATCAATTAAGTGATAATGATTCCCCGCTAAAATCTCATCCACAAACGATTTTACTCCAGGATAATAATCTGCATAATCATGAAAGGCGATATACCCATCTGTAGATACCCAAGATGAAAATTGGTAGAAATCGCAAGCAACATTTTTATAGTCGTGCAAGGCATCTATGAATAGCATTCCTATTGGTTTATGCCAATTTACATTGTATGAGTATTGTTGAAGGATTTGTACAACATCGGTTAAGTTCTCTTGGGCAATGTTCTGCGTTAGCTTATTCAATGTAGGAGCAACTACGTAAAAATCAATTCCGGATGCACCTAATTCCCCCTCGTGAGGATCAATAGCGTAAACTCTTACGGTGGGTGCCATTCTTTGTACTACTTTTCCAATTGCAATCGTTGAACGCCCACAGTAGCTTCCAATTTCGACTATGGCTTGGCAAGTCGGCAGATCGTTTAAAGCCCTAGCGGTAGTTTCAATCAATAATTCGGCTTCTTCTGTTTTAAGCCATCCTTCAATTTTACTAATTGAGTCCAGGATAATCTCTAAGGTGAGAGGGGCTAGCCTTTCTATAAGTTGATCCTTGTCGATATTTGGCGTGCCCATATTCTAAATCCGAGTTGCGCGAATGATGAGAAACCGAGGAATGCGCTGCGATTTTAACCCCAAAAAGGTTGGGGCGTCAGCAATATCGTTTATTGTTGGTGTTGGTTCATCAAAATATGTGATTGAGAGCTTAGCATCTAAAAGTGCATTTATGTAATACGAAAGAGTTCGATGAAAATTTATCAAAGGAACTCTTAACTCTCTGTATTTAAACTCGGAAGCTGCTGAACTAAAATAGTTGTCTACTTTCCAATACAAAATATCCTCGCCTCTGTCACTATCAACAACGCGCTTTACAGGGCCAAAGCCGGGAGTAGAGAAACAAGGATGTATTAGTACCAATACCAAATGAGCACCGGGTTTCAATAAGCGCGCCATTTCTGTAATGGCCAGATTTTGATCGGGTATATTTACTAGTACCGTATTACAAACCACTCCATCAAAATCTCCGCTTGGTATAAATTGGAGATTGGTTATACTGGCACACATGTATTGGATGTTTCTCTGTTGACCTCTTTCTTGTTCTTGAGCAATGTGAATTAATCTTTTAGAAATATCAACTCCCATTACACTAGCACCTCGTTTCGACAGAAGCCGGCATAGATAACCATTACCACACCCAGCATCTAAAATATGTTTGTTGCTTACGCCATCTAGTAGTTGACATATTTTATCTATGCCCACCAGAGACCTTCTCCTAGGGTCACCCTCTTCAGTATACGTGGCGTTCCAATCGTCAGCGTTAATATTCCATCGTTCGGCAACATCATCCTCGGAAAATCCCAAAGTTGGATTTGGTCCACGCTGTGTTTGGAGATCTTGCAAGGCTGGCAGTTCACCAATTAATTCGGGTGGATACCATGCATTTACCCTATTACTTGATTGAAAAGGATGTTTCCCGATAAATTCAAGTCTATCCAAACAAGGGATGATTTCACCGTCAACCTCGATGGCATAATAGTAGTCAAACCCCCAAAAGCTTTCGAAAATCATCCTGGGTTTCTCAGAACAAAAAATACATATGAAGTCTTTTGTTTTCTCTCGCCAAGCAATACTGCTAAAATGATAATCTCTCTCACAAGATGAACACTTATGCCGCCAATGCCACTCACATCGGGGAAATTCCGTTTCTAAATCAAAAGCTGCTTTTCGGACAGGATAATTGGGTTCGTAGGCTCTAAATAACTCACAATATTTACAGAAACTCATATTTTATCTCCTCTAGATATTTTGCCTTGCTCCAATATGGAATTTAACTCTGCTGGATCTAACCACTCAACAAATTGGTCAAGCATTAAGAAGGAGCTACGGATGCCAATAATGTTTTGACCTAGTGATAACTTATGAAGCAATATTTTGACAAGCTCATCTTTCCAGTGCGCAAATAAAACCTCACAACTCTGCCAATTATGAAAATTTCTATCGAGGTTATTCTCTGTCACTGAACTATGTTTGAAGTGGTGTACATATGTTTTTGCCGTTCGAACAACTTTATAGCCGGCCTGTCCAAAGCGCCAACATATTTCAACATCATCGCCACCATATAAGCCATTTGCTAAGTGTAAAAAGCCCCCCAGTTGGTTTAGGATATTTTTGTCAACAAGAATGCATGACCCTCCAACAAACTCGGGCGGACATTCCAGGAAGGAAGATGAGCTTCTGTTTTTGAGTAGAAAATCTCTTACGAACTGATCATACTCAAAAGGGTAACAAAAAGCATCAAGCATAGCTTTTGGATCCCCTTTATAGTTTCCCGATCTTGTAAGTTGATCCCACACATCACGGATTGATAAATTCGGCAGGTACGGGTGAACAAGGGTTTTGCTGAGTTGAAGAGGAGCGACTATACCAATAGGAGGAGTCGAGTGGCATTGCATTTCCGCGACTAATGTATCTAACCAATTTTGCGAAACAACAATATCGTTATCTACTAAACATAAGTATCGCCCCTGTGATTGTTCGATCCCCTGAATATTTGCAAATATACACCCTCGATTTTGTGGATTGAGTATTAGTTTGGCATTTTTTAGTTCTTGCAATAATTCAATAGTGCCATCAGTAGACCCGTTATCAACAACGATTAACTCATGGGACACATTGGTGAACCTGTTGAGGCTTTCTAGAAATAGCTTGGTCCACACAATTCCATTCCATGTTTTCAAAATGATACTTACTAAAGGAGTTCCTTTCATAGGCTGATGACCAGCGCGCTTCTTGTTTTTTCTTGAAGCTCGCAGATATCTTCAATTTTCATTATCGTGGTTGAATGTGGCCGTTCGGGTAGTCGCAGTTTCAATACTGAACCCGCCTGAACTTTCGATCCCATTGGGCGCCACTCATCAAAAAAAAGGGGAGCCAAGCTTGAATATACTCCATAAGGTACGAAAACCAAGTTGCTGTTGGAAAACATCTCCAGAACTCTTGTCTCAAGCAAAGCTTTCCCTGAAAAGTATTTTTGATCCAGAGGGTTAGCATACTGTTTACACAAAGATTTAATATGGTCAATCTCTATATCTCCGCAAATACACACTGTGGATGAACAGTTAAATACCCGGCGATAAATGCAAGACCGAAGAGGATTGGCTATATTCCCATATACGCCCTGTGGGTGCGAAAATCTTATAGACCACAAAAACGATTTCTTTGAGACAGCGATGAAAGCTTGAAGCAGTTGAGAAATTCGCTCGTATAATTCCTCTGGGTATTCAGTTATAACTTCTATGTCAATGTCGCCGGCGTAAGGCTCACAACTAAAGATACTGCCTAAAAATTCATTGCCTAAAAGAATTTGCGTTTCGACAAGTCTTAGTTCTCCTTTAACTGTTCCGGTAGCAGTCGATCCATATATATATGCACACTTCATGAGAGAGATATCCGGTTGGGGTATCTGTGCGAAAAAATCAAAAACTGTTTCAATATAGGTTAATGCTAAAGATGTCGCACTTATAATTGGTGGCATTAGAGATGTTATTTTTGAAACGGTGACCAGTTCATCTCTTCCTCTAATTTGTTTTATGACAGTATCTAAAGTTATGATGGTCTCATTCATAATAATCCTTCAATCTATTACAGCACCACCGTTCACATCCAAAATCTCTCCTGTGATGAAACTGGCATCTTCGGATGCAAGAAAAATCACGGCTTTAGCAACTTCTATGGGCTGACCTATTCTTCCCAAGAGAGTTTCTTTTGCAAGCTGGAGTCGTTTTTCGGGTGTCCAATTATTAGCCATTCCAGTATCAATTCCTCCAGGTGACACAACATTTACACGAACTCTAAACTGCGCCATTTCTTTAGCCAGGTAAGCAGATAAGCCGTTTACTCCTGCTTTTGACGCGCTGTAGTGTGGACTGGTAGAGCCTCTTTTAGCCCCAATGGATGAGATGTTAATTATTGCCCCTTTTTTTTGCTTGGCCATCATTTTACTGGCGAGCATGCAACATATGAAAGTCCCCTTCAGGTTCACATCAATTACATGATCCCATTCTTCTTCGGTAGTGTCAAAAATGCTCTTACGGATATTGATGCCAGCACAATTAACAAGTACATCTACTTGTCCAAAGCGCTTTTCAATTACAGAAAACACTTCTTGCATATCCTGCATTTTTGATACATCTCCTGGTAACGCAATGCATAAATTGTGAGTCTCCATCTGGATTAAGTTGGCTGTACTTTCCAGAACATCCTTATTCCTTGAGACAATTATTGTGATTGCATTTAGTCGAGAGAATTCACGTGCAATAATTTGCCCAATTCCTCGGCTCCCGCCGGTAATAACTACGACGCGATCACTGAAGTCCATTCATATTCCTTTATAGAGCTTGATGAAAGCTGAAATTTGTGTATTGGTAAACAGGTAAACCGAAGGAGGTAATTTATCCCCGGGCTTTTAAAATTATAAACCTAACATCTAGAAAGACATAGACAACGAGCCACAAATTTCTTGAACAAAAGAACACCTTGCATAATTGCAGTATCACCACATAAAATCGCCCGCGGCTAAGTAATCGTGCGGTAGTTGACATGGATACAATATTCGGGTTGACACAAGCTATACAACGAATTGAGGTGTTTTCAACGCAGATCAAACGTTATTATGAAATTTCTGCATTGTTCTGCCTACCTACTGAAGCAATCGTGCATAGGAGCTAACGAGTTGGATACTGTCATTCTTGAATTGATTGGCAACTACCACCCAGCCTACTGCGGACCACCCTAGTGTGCTGGATTTTAGGTCACTACCCCAGCCGTTCCCGTATCATTTTCAGAAGGTGTATATGCTGGGCTTGTCCACTGGCAATGGTATCCAAATTCTCCTCCATTTCAGCCGTAAACTGCACCTCGAACAATTCTGGATATCGCTGTATCAAGAACGCAATCACCTGTTCCCCTAGAGAAGAAGGCATCAGGTTGGATTTTTTCTTCTCCAGGTATCCACGTTCCTTCAGGGTATTCACAATCCCGGCATAGGTTGAAGGCCGGCCAATCCCCTCTTTTTCCAGAGTCTGGATCAGTATCGCCTCAGTGAAGTATTCAGGTGGCTGGGTAAAGCGTTGCCCGGAAAGTGGGCCGTGAAAAGTTAGCAACTTGCCCGGCTTGACTTCAGGTAGCTCTGCCAGTTCTTCTTCATCGTCATCCTGGTTGGTGGCTGCCAGAAAGCCAGGCTCCTGCAGCTTGCGGGAAGATGCTCTCAGTAGGTAGCGATGACTGGCCTTCCCTTCTACTTCCAGTGTGCTTTTGAGATAGATGGCCGGTTTCATCTGGCTGGCAATGAAACGATCCCAAATCAGGTTGTAGAGCTTGATTAGGTCTGCGTTCAGATTAGCGGCGATCTTCTCAGGCCGTCGAAATGCAGATGTCGGGCGAATGGCCTCGTGGGCTTCCTGGGCATAAGCGGCTTTGGTGCGGTACACCGGGGGCTTTGCCGGCAGAGCGCTCACGCCGTAGGTTGAAGCGATTACCTGGCGGGCCTCGTCCTGGGCAGAGGCTGCCACATTCACACTGTCCGTGCGCGGATAGGTGATCAGGCCAACCCGTTTTTCACCCAGCGTCAGCCCTTCAAATAACTCCTGGGCGACTTCCATCGTCTTTTTTGCCGGCCATTTGTGCTGGTTGAACGCCGCCTGCTGCAGGGTGCTGGTGGTGAAAGGCGGCGGTGGATCCTTCTTGACCGGAATGCGCAGCGACCCGCGCACAATCCAACGCGAAACCGCATGCAGCGCAGCCGTCAGTTCATAAGCCGTGTTTTCATCCTTGCAGCGTTCTGCTTTCTGTCCGTTGATTTCCGCCAGGCTGGCGCGAAAACGCTTTTCGGGTTGATCAAGAGCTGAGAACTCGGCGCTGATCACCCAGTAGGGTTGTTTGACGAAGGAGCGAATAGCCTTTTCTCTCTCCACAACGATGCCCAGGGCGGCAGTCTGCACTCGCCCGGCGCTCAAGCCTTTCGGGCAGGCTTGGCCGTCCGGTTTAAACTCCCGCCACATCACCCGCGAGATGGTATAACCCACCAGGCGGTCGAGCGCCCGGCGGGTCTGCTGGGCTTCGACCAGGCGCATGTTGATCGCCCGGGGTCTATTCAGTCCGTCGTGAATGGCCTGCTGGGTCAGCTCATGAAACTCCACCCGGCGCACCGGGCGATTGCCCATCTCGCGCTTGAGCAATTCGGCTGCCTGCCAGGCAATTGCCTCGCCCTCACGATCCGGGTCGGTCGCCAGGATGAGCTCGTCAGCGCGCAGGGCAGACTGGCGCAGGCTTTCAACCAAGCGGGGGTCAAGGATCACATATTCCAGTTCGAATCCGTTTTCAACATCCACGCCCAGGCGATCTTCCGGTAAATCCTGCAAATGGCCTTTGGTGGCGCGCACCAGGTAGCTGGCGCCAACGTACTGGCCAATGGTTTTGGCTTTGGCAGGCGATTCCACGAGCATTAAGATGGACATCTCAGGCTCGCTTCATGGCCGATTTAGCCGATGGACTGGATATGCTGCCGGTGGCCAGCCAGAACTCCATTGCAGCCCGGTCGTGCAGCATGGAGGCGATTTCCAGAGGCACGCTGACCTGTTGGTGCGCCTGGGAAAGTGTATAAGAATACCCGGTGGCTTGCGAGTCGTACAAGATGGAGGCATGCACCTGGTCAACGCCTCCAGAGTCATGCGCCACCCATTCGGGGATTTCCACGCGCACGATTTCACGCTCGCTGATCCTGAGAAAGAAGAAGAATACAGCCGCCCGGGCGCGACCAAAGGCTTCATTGCGTGGGCTGCCATGTTGGAACAAGGCCGAACGCTGGCCGACCGGCAGCACTTTGCGAAGCAAGGCTGCATCCCCGATGCTGTCTGACTCTTCCTGCATCCCGTCAGCCACATCCTCCCCCTCTGCCAGGCGGATCAGGCGATAGAGCAGGCGCGACTGCGGGCCGGAAATCACGCCGGTGATCTTATGCGGGGCAATTCCGCGTAAATCGTCCAGATAAGTTTGCAGGTGGCGCTGCGCAGCCTGGCCGGAAACGCTCAGCCAGGGCAGCAGGCCGTTGTCCAGCAGGATGACATCTTGCTCGAAACATCCGGCAGCCCGCCTGGCCAGGCGCATTTCGAGCAGGGCGCGCCAGGCGTTGGTCAGCGTAGTCCATTCCTCACGGTTTTCCTGCAACTCGCCGGTCAGTTCGGTGTGATATTGGAGTTCTGAACCGATGTCGATGAACTGGCTCTCGAAAAGGGGCGGGGTGGACAGGCGGTATGCCACGGCCTGCACGTAGGCCCAGGTCACCGGGCTGTGTTCAAACGGGTAGATTTGCGAACCATCAATGCCGGTTACGCTGAGCGGCTGAGCGCTGGATGCCCGCATCCGATCAACTGGCTCCCAGGTGGGAATGGCGCCGGCCCAGCGGTGCGAGCGCGCCAGGTCAATGCGTTCCTGCAAATCAGGCCGCCTGGCGGCCGCGATCAGCCGCCCCAGCCAATCCACAGGTTCCACGTGGATCGCCCGGTTGGCGGCAGCTTGAGCGGCTTTTTGCACCAGTTGGGTCAGGTTGGGATTGATCATCAGGGCTTCTCAAGGATAACGGTGGTGGCATCCTGGTAACGTACCTGCCAACCGGCCAGCGGCAGCGCCTGGATCGCCGGCCAATCTTTTTCCAGGATCACCCAGTGAATATCCCATGCGTCGAGTACATCCTGCCAACCTTCGGTCAGGATGGTGACGGCATACCACTGCATCACGATCTCATTGCCATATAGATCGGTTCTGCCGTCCACAAAAACCGGATACTCAGGCAGCGCCCACTGCAAGTAACCGCCCCAGTTATAAGAATTGAACATTCTCCCGGCAGGCCGGTTTTCCTGAATCCACGCAATGGCCTGGCGAGAAGGAATCAAGGCTTCTTTTTCTAAAGCAGAGAAACTGGCATCTGCGGGCAGTAGCATGGCTACCCGGTAAAGGCCAAACAGGCAGAGCGATCCAACGCACAGCGCCGCCAGCGCCGGCACCCGGGTGTTCACTGGCCGGGGAGGCGATGGTATAAAACACGGCAGTTCGGCGGCGTGGCGGGTCAGCACAATTGGGATAACCAGGCCTGCCAGGGCAATATTCCGCCCGGAAAGCAGCGCCAGGCCGACAAATGCCAGCAGGAGAAGGCAATCTGTATGCAAGATGCGTTTTTGTGAGAAGCCCAGGGCGGCCAGTGTCATGAGCAGCAAGAGCAGGAATGGCAGCGTCTGCCCGATGTGGAAATTAGGTGACTGCCACTCGGTGATGAACTCGACCGCCTGACCTTGCGATGCAGCAGATTGGATGATATACCCCAGCATCTTCGGACCATAAGGGTTCAAGCAAGCTGCTGCCATCAGTACAGGCAGTTGCGCCAGGAGGTGATGGTCAAAGCGCAACTTTTTCTCCACGATCTGCACACTGCCTGTGAGGTAAATTCCAACCAGGCCAATGCCCAGCCAGAACAAGCCGTGGCTGTTGGCCCACAGCGCCATCAACACCGACAGCAGCCATAGGCGATTATTTTGCTTTTGTCGGTAGGATTCCAGGATGTGCAGGAAAAGCACCGTAAACAGCAGCGTCAGCAGCGCCGGGCGGGCCAGGGTATGAATAACCATCACGGACCCGGCCAGCACCAATCCCCCGGCCTTGAGCAGTTCACTGCCGCTCAAAATCCGGTAGAGTACCCAAAGAACGATGGTCATCATCAAAGCGGTAGCAATGTTCAATCCGGCCGGGCCAAAATGGTCATAGATCAGGTACATCCCAATCTGCACCGGCCAGCCTGGAACCTGCCAGGACTCGCCAAAGCGGGTGAAAGAAAAAACATCGGTGGTAAGCAGCTGCCCGTGCTCCACCATCCAACGCCCGGCGTTCAGGTGCCACCAGGTATCCGCGTCCAGCGTCACCCGGCTGACGTTCAGGAAGAACGTGCCCAGTAGAACGATGTGGTACAGTTCAAGCTTTTTGAGCAATCGCATTCAGCTCCTCCGAAAAAAAGGCGCTCCCAACTGCGGCCCAACCCGCCTTCCGCCCCGTTGCTGCGGCGCAGAGCGCCTTGCTTCTGGGGGCGGGGCGGGCTGAATTGGGCCCAATGGCCCAATTCAGGGGCCTTGTTGAAGCGGTAACGTTCACCAATCTTCCAGCCAAAGTGGACCAGGGTCCCCGCTGGCGCGGCGCTGGCTCAAGGTTTCGAGATCGGTAGCCAGGCCAGGCAAGTTCAAGGCGTGCAGCCGGGCGACCAGGCGTTTTCTGCGGGCGCGGGATTGGACGCAAACGGCGACAAAGCCTTGCAGCTTATCCAGGTTGTCCCATTTATCGGTTTTGAGGACGCGTGAGCGTTCCACTTCGACATATACACGTTTGTGGCTGTTCTCGATCAGAATATCGGGCAGCATTCTTCCAGCAAGACCATCTACCTCAGGAAGAATTTTTGTCTGGCAGCCCCGGCAGCGCGCCTCGCGAGCGAAAGCCAATACCAAAGCCGTATGCTGTGGGGCTTTCTCACCTTCATGCAGTTCGTTGAGCCGCTCCCACTCCGATTGAACCAGCGGCCAGTTTCGCAGGCGGCAGAACATTTTGCCGCTCTCGCTCAACCGCACAACCCCCAGCCCGCTGTGGAAATAAGGCAAGGTCTCGTAGTGTACAAGGCCGCTCGTAGGAAGACGTTGGCGAAAAATGTACCGCGCGGCAAAAGAATTACCCGGCCAGCCAAACTGGTCAGCTAACGCCTCCGCCAGTTCTTGAACAATGCAGCATCCCGTGGCAGAAATCAGGCTTAATCCTGAGCGCATGGCCATCCAATGGCGGGGAAATTTCTGACGCAGGGAGACATCATCTAAAGTTTCTGAATTTGAGATATAGGGTACGGTCATATCAGATAAAGCCTACCTGTCTCACATTCCCGCTGTGGCAAAAGAAGCCGCACCGCCGGAACAGGGACGATTGTTCGGACGGCTGCATAGATCGGCGCTCAGGTAATCAGCCATTACGTAGATGATCTGATCCTTGGCAAAGAGCTTACCGCTCAATGTAGCAGCGACCGTGTAAGTTTGGTTGCGCCGAAAAACCGCCTGGAAGCCACCTCGGGCGCGCAGTTCTTTGAGCAGCGGCCCACTGAACATGATCGGGTGGTGGCCGCCTTCACCGGCAGATGCCGTGGCAAAGCTGCCTTGCAGACAAAGCAGATCTTCCGGCAAGCCGGTTTCCTGGCGGGTTAGTTCGCGGTACTGCTGCCCGGCGATAGTCAGGTAGCCCTGCAGGTTGATGGTACTGCGGGCAAAGCAATCCGGCTGGGCAAGAACCGGCGCCGAGGTGTCGAAAAAGCTGATGAACCGCAGTGCGAGATAGGAGCGCTGGGGAAAGCTCACCAGCTTGGCATGCGCCAGCACGCCATAGCGCACCGCATCTTCCGGCGTCAGGTTATATTGCCTGGCAAAAGCAAGGATCACTTCCGCCTGGTGATCATCAGCGACAAAGGGCTGTATACCGCCCCAAAGGGGGGCATCAGTATGAATATGGCCGATTACGATCGGCCGAGAACGACCTTGGCGGTGAAGAACACCGCTTTGGGTCAGGGTTTCCACTTTTTGTACGTTCAGGTATCCGGTCACATGTACAGTGTTATTCGACATCACTCGCCCGGAGGCAGAGATGGATGTTCGGAGCGATAGGCCAGCAGAGCCTGCTGAACGGATGGTAAACGACGCTGTTCGCTTTGATAGCGAGCAAGACGGCGCTGGTAGGCTTCGATAAAGTGGGCCCGGTCGGCCACCAGGTTCTCGGACTGGCACAGATCCACCCAGCCGAATAGTTCCACTACCTCGCCGATCAGCGGGTGGCCGAACTGGGGTTCGCCTTTGTGACCGACTTGTTTCATGGCGCGTTTGACCTCAGCCCAGGCCTGGTATGGATCGGGAACGGACTGTGCAGCTTCCATCAGCCCGCAGGCGGTTTCGCGCAGCTCGCCAACGCTCGGAAAAAATGCCGAACGGCCGATGTGCTCCAGCGCCGCGGCATAAAGGATCGGCGCTGGCAGGTCAGCCAGCATTTCGGTGCAGGTATCCACCAGCGGCGGCTGCAGGGTAAAGTTCGGGTAAGCTTTGCAAAGCTTGGTCAGGATTAACAAGATTTCTTCAGGGGTTGCCATTCATCTCTCCAGAGTATTTTTGGGCATATTGGAATAGTGTATCCAACGACGCGTCCAGACCAGTCGAGCGAGCGGACGAGCTTTCGGGGATACTGCCTCGGGCGGCCCAATCCAGCCAACCCAGGTCGGTGCGCTTTTTGTCACGCCCAACCCAGGCCTGCCAGTAGGGCGCCAGGGCTTCAACGGTGTATTGGTTTTGGCGAATCAGGCGGATGACCAGGTCGCGTTGGTTGCGC
>Ga0172371_10005156_pt1 | contig 19487 bp, 13 predicted proteins | sample Lak12m_FD_114543 | JGI IMG/M metagenome (GOLD analysis project Ga0172371, IMG submission 114543) | Freshwater microbial communities from Kabuno Bay, South-Kivu, Congo - kab_022012_12m | ecosystem: Environmental > Aquatic > Freshwater > Lake | place: Democratic Republic of the Congo: South-Kivu... | reverse complement strand
CCAGCTTGCGCTGTTCCCTGATTACCAGGTCCAGCACGTCCCTCTCGGCAATCCAGGCAGCCAGCTTCCGCTCTTCCTTCTTGGTGGGTTCGGGGAGCTTCAGGGCGGCGCGCAGGCCATCCTGCTGTTCTTTGGTCTGGGCGTGCAGGTAGCGCGCGGCGCGCAGGGCCTCGGGCAGCAGGGCCTCGCGCTTCCCGTCTTTGAAGGTGCTGATCTTGGTATCGTACTGGGTATTCTGCACGCGGATGTACTTCTTGCGGAACTCCTCATTGACGTCCGGCCAGAAATGCGACTGCGTCTCCGGGTCCATGTCAGAGCGCAGGATGGTCCGCGAGCCGACGCGGACGCGGATCTGGGTAGACTCGTGCAGACGCCCCTTCACCAGGGCATTGGGCCCCAGGCCACCGCGGATGCTGAAGGAGACCTCCTCGCCCACCAGGAAGAGCCGGTACTTCTCGGCGGCCTCTTTTTCGAACTCCTGGCGACGGGCCTCGGGGAACTGCTGGGCGGCCAGTTCCTCGATCTGCTTCTCCACGTCCGCCTCGACCTCCTCCTTGGTCTTCGGCGGCTTGAGCACCGGCCACTTCATCCCGAGCTTGGTAGCGATGTCCTGCTCCTTGACCGCCTTGTCGACCTCCTCCTTGATGCGCTGGGCGATGACCTCCTCCAGCTTCGTCCGTTTGGCCTTCCAGGCCTCGTCGGCGCCGGCCCCCTCCTCCTGCCCCCAGGCCGCCGGCAGCAGGAAGCACATGGCCAGCCCGATACCCCACGCGACCACCGGCGTCCAGAGAGCCTTGCGCTGCCGCATCATGGGAGTCGCCCTTTTCTCCAGTGTGCAACAAGGGCCGACACCCCCCGGGGGCCGGCTCCGGCATGCACGACACGCCAGGACCTCGCCGCACGGTCGGCGCAGGTCCGCTGACATGGCTACAGTATAACCCGGTCGCCGCAGCAATGTCAAACCTGAGGACAGCGGCAAGTGGATCGCGGGCTGTACAGAACCAGCCTTTGACATGCTGCGTCGGCTCGGCCCGCTTTGATTTTGCGCTTCCGGCAGCACACGGTAGAGGGACCCGCGACCCAGGAGACCAGGCGATGCCAAGATACCTCGGACTCGATTCCAGCACGCAGGGCCTGACGGCGGTCCTCATCGACACGGACCTCGGCACGGTATGCCATCAGGCGCTGGTGAACTTCGGTTCGGATCTGCCCGAGTACGGCTGTCCTCAGGGTTTCCTGCCGCATCCTGACCCCTTGGTCCGGCATGCGGACCCGCGGCTCTGGGCGGCGGCGCTGGAGCTTGTCCTGGGCCGTCTGCGGCAGGCGGGTGTCGATCTGGCGACCGTGGCGGGGGTGAGCGGCAGCGGCCAGCAGCACGGGACGGTGTACCTGCGGCAGCCGTTCCCACGGGAGGTCTCCGCGGGCGTGCCCCTGGCCGAGACGGTGGGTGCCTGCCTGGCCCGTCCTACCGCCCCCATCTGGATGGACAGCAGCACCGTGGCCGAATGCCGGGAGATCGATGCAGCCCTGGGCGGGGCGCAGGAGGTCCGTCGCCGCAGCGGATCGTCGGCCATCGAGCGCTTTGCCGGGCCGCAGATCCGACGTTTCGCCAAGACGGAGTCGGCTGCCTACGCGCGTACAGACCTTATTCATCTGGTCAGCTCATTCATGGGCTCACTGCTGTGCGGCAGGAGTATTCCCATTGACCTGGGCGACGGCGCCGGCATGAACCTGCTCAACCTGGCAGCCGGCGCCTGGGACCAGGCGCTGCTGGACGCCACGGCGCCCGGCCTTGCCTCGCGGTTGCCGGCGCTGGTGCCGTCGAACGCGGTTTGCGGGACCGTGTCCCCGGCCCTGGTGGAACGCTTCGGGTTCCGCCCCGGAACGCCGGTCGTGGCCTGGTCGGGCGACAACCCCAACAGCCTGATCGGCGTGGGCGGCTGGCGCCCGGGGACCGCCGTCATCTCGCTGGGCACCAGTGACACCTACTTCGCGGCCATGAGCACGCCGGCCGTGGATCCGCAGGGCTATGGTCACGTCTTCGGCAACCCCGCGGGCGGGTTCATGTGCCTGATCTGCTTCAAGAATGGCTCCCTGGCCCGGGAACAGGTCAAGGCGACCCACGGCCTCTCCTGGCGCCAGTTCGATGCGGACAGCTTCGCGAGCACGCCGCCGGCGAATCATGGGAACCTGTTGTTGCCGTACTTCGTGCCGGAGATCACCCCGCTGGTGCTGAAGCCGGGGGCCGTGCGGCGGGGTGACCGGGCGTTCAGGGAAGGGCGCGACGCGGCGGCGCAGGTGCGGGGTCTCGTCGAGGCACAGGCCATGGGCATGAAGCTGCACTCCGCCTGGATCGGGGAGACCCCGGAACGGCTGCGCGTGACCGGGGGCGCCAGCCGTTCAGACGGCATCTGCCAGGTCCTGGCCGACGTTTTCGACGCCACGGTCGAGCGGCTGGAGGTGGGGAATTCGGCGGCGCTGGGTGCGGCCATGCGCGCGGCTCAGGCCGTGGGGGGGCCTTCCTGGGAGTCCCTCAGCGCCACCTTCTGCCGCAGCGATGCGAGCCGGACTGTCCGACCGACCCGCCTGGGCGTGGCCGCGTACCAGGAACTGCTGCCGCGCTATGCGGCGGCCGAGGCGGAACACCTGGCCGAGCTCAGGGCCTGACCGCAAGGGCGTCGACCACCATGTCCATACGCTTCGATGATGTGAGCAAGCGCTTCGGGGGCGTGCAGGCCCTGTGTCACGTGACCCTCGAGGTGGCGGACGGCGAGATCGTCTTCCTGCTGGGCCCATCGGGCTGCGGCAAGACGACCCTCCTGCGCTGCCTGGCCGGGTTTGAGGAGGCCTCCGAAGGCCATATCTTCATGAACGGACAGGACCTGGCCGGGGTCCCTCCGCACCGCCGCAACACGGCCATGGTCTTCCAGGGCTATGCCCTGTGGCCGCACATGACCGTCGCGGGGAACGTGTCGTTCGGACTGGAGGTCGCCGGGGTACCCCGTCCGGAACGGGAACAGGCTGTACGCCGCGCCTTGGAGATCGTCCGCATCGCCGACCTGGCCCAACGTAAGCCCAACGCCCTGTCCGGGGGCCAGCAGCAGCGTGTGGCGCTGGCCCGAACGCTGGCCTTGGAGCCGGCCTGCCTGCTGCTGGACGAGCCCCTGGCCAACCTGGACGCCAAGCTGCGGCGGGACATGCGCTCCGAGATCCGGCGCCTGTGCAAGGAGAATGGGCTCACGGCGGTCTACGTGACCCATGACCGCGAAGAGGCCCTGAGCATGGCCGACCGCGTCGCGGTGCTGCGCGACGGGCGGCTCCTGCAGGTGGGCTCGCCGCGGGGGGTCTACACTCGTCCGGCGACGGCCTTTGTCGCCAGCTTCATCGGCGAGACGAACTTCCTGGAGGCCCGCATCGTGGCGCGGACCGGCAACCGAACGGAGCTCCAGACCGCCTGCGGGTCCTTTGTGTCCACGGTGCCCTGCCCCAACCTGGGGCCGGGCTCCCGGGCCCTGATCTCGGTGCGCCCCGAGACGCTACGCTGGGGTCGCGCCGAAGCCAACACGGTGGCCGGGACCCTGTGCGAGACGATGTACCTGGGCGAGCTCGCCGAACACACGGTCCGCCTGGACCAGGCAACCACCATCAAAGTCTTCGAGCTCAACCCGCGGTGGGCCGTCACCCCCGGGGCGGCCGTCTCGCTCTGGGTCGAGCCGGAGGACGTGGTGGCACTGCCGGTGGAAGGGGCATAGCGCCGGGACCCTGGGCAATGAGCCACCGCGGACCCGCGCGGCACGGCCGACGTTCCGGGCGAGGCCCTACCTCCCCGCACCCCCGTCCGGAACGGTCCAGCCGTTGGCCGCAACGGCACTGCGCCAGTCCTGTCCGGGGGGTATGGCGAACCACTGGGCATGCCCGTCCGCGAACCCCAGGTTCACCCCCTTCTGGTGGCGGGGGGCCGACTCGGCCAGGATCACGGTCTGGGCCGGCACGGACAGCTCGGCCTGCTTCACGCCGGCACCCAGGTACTCGTAGTCACTATGGAAGTCGGCGTCAGCCGGTGCGCCGGGGGCTGAAGGGCAGCGGAACCCCTGCGGGTCGCTGATATACGGCTTCACAGACGCCAGCGTGGGAGGCAGCGTCCCCTCGTTGTCGCCGGCGAACATCATCACCCCCAAGCCGATCTGCTTGAGGTGGTTCAGGCACTGCACCTGCCGCGCCTTTTCGCGCGCCTGCGTAACCGCCGGCAACAACAGGGCCGGCAGGACCAGGATGCCGGCGGCGATGGCCAGGTACCCCGTCACCAACCCGCCAATGGCCAGCCCGCTACCGCCCAGGGCGCCTTGCGAACGGCTGATGCGGGATAGCCCGAGGTGCCCGCAGATGACCGCCGGGGTCCCGAGAAGAGGCCCGACGATGCAGAGACAGAGCCCCACCACCCCGAGCACGAGGCTGGCGATCGCCAGCCCGCATGGCCTCCCATACGGCGGCACAGAGGCAGGCAAGGGCGGGACGGGGACCGTCGGTTCGCTGCTGGCCATGGTCTGCCTCCTCGGCGGCCGGCGGGCGCTGCAGGCAGCAGGCAGGGCAACCCGATGCACCGAGTGTGGCTCCCTCGGGCCGTACTCGAGACTATACCCCTCCGGCGGCGGCAACACCACGGGGCGCGGCCGCGAGACAGGGCTGTTCCAGGATCGCGGTCCCGGCTACGGGTGAGCGCGTGAGAACGTGAACGCGTGGATTCGTGGCAGACGGCTGGCATAGGCTTCGTAGCCCTCACGCCATCACGCACTCACGCTTTCACAGTGCCAGTGACCAACACCGACGGTCGTTGGGAAAACGGAACAGCCCTGGCCGCGAGGGACCGGCAGCCGGCCCCGGCGCGGAGGGCTGCAAGAGGACGTCCTGACCGGGAATGGCGAAGTCATCGCGACAGGCTATCGTGGGGCCATGGACACCGCGCCGTCGCCGGTTGCCGTCGAGTACGCCCCCCGTCACGCCGTTCTGGGCCGCAAGGTCCTCGGCGTGGCCAGCGCTGCCCTGGTCTGGTTCGGTGCCTTCATCGCCGTGCGGGCCCATGAGCAGGACTGGGCCTATTTCCACGACGTGTTGCCCGTCCACCTGCTGCTCGCCGGCATGATCGGCACCTACCTCGTCTACCTGAGTTTCGCCCTGTACCGGACCTTGGGCGGGGATTACCAAATCCGCCGCACCGAGGCGGGCCTGGCCATCCGGGGTGACGGGCGAGTGCGGGAACTGCGCTGGGAGGACATCCGGCAGGTCCGGTTCGGCGACCTCTACCTCAAGCTGGACACGACTCAGGGCCGCATCGAGGTCCCCTTCATCCCCCGGGAAGCCCAGCGGGAGATCTTCCACTGTCACCACCGGGCGGTCGGCATGAAGCCCGACCCGGGGCGTTTCTTCGCCCGGCGCTGAAGCCGGCGGCCCGCCGCATCCCCGCCGGATACCGACGGCGCGCCGTCCCGCGACTGCGGGACTGTGCGTGCCCTCCAGACCGCGGTCTCACGCCAGACGCCTGGAGGGCAAGAGCAGGTCCCGCGGCCGCAGGACCGGATCGCCGCCGGACCGGGCGGCAATGCGAGCCCTCCTCCCCTGCCCTTCAGTGCCCCAGGGCCGGCTTGCGGCTGAGGTCTTCGTGCACGGTCCGCAGCCAGGAGACGATGTCGATCTTCTGCGGGCACCTCTTCATGCAGGCACCGCAGGCCACGCAGAGGCCCCCTTGGTTCTGCGCCAGGTGGCCCTGGTAGATGATGCGGTTCAGCATTCCCTGCGCGCCACCAAAGCCCTTGACCCCGTTGTAGAGGCTGAAGGCGGCGGGGATGTCGACCTTGTGGGGACAGGGCATGCAGTAACGGCATGCGGTGCAGGGGATGGGGATGGCGCCGGCGTAGGCCCGGACCGCGTCGCGCACGACCGCCAGGTCCGCCTCGGTCAGGCCCCCGACCGCCGACCGCGCGGCAGCCGCCAGGTTCTGTTCCACCTGGTCCAGGGTGCCCATGCCGCTGAGCACGACGCCTACCTGGGGCTTGTTCCAGAGCCACTGCAGGGCCCACTCCGCCGGGGTCCGCTGAGGGCCGGCGCAGCGGAAGATCTCGGCCATGGCCGGTGGCGGGTTCGCCAGACAGCCGCCCAACAGGGGCTCCATGACCACCATCGCCAGGCCCTTGGCAGCCCCGTATTCCAGTCCGCGGGTGCCAGCCTGGACCTTCTCGTTGGCGTAGTTGTACTGGGTCTGAGCCACACGCCAGCCGTCGTAACTGTCGACGATCTCCCGGAAGAGCTCGTACGAGTCGTGGTAGGAGAATCCCAGGGCCCCGATCTTGCCGGCCTTCTGGGCGCGCTCGAGGCGATCGAGGACGCGATGGCGCTTCACCAGGGGCCAGGTGGTGCGGGCCAGGTTGTGGATCAGGTACACCTCGACGTGCTCATCGCCCAGGCGGCGAAGCTGCTCGTCCAAGAGCCGGTCCACATCCGTCGGACGAGTGACCATCCAGATCGGCAGTTTGGTCGCCAGGCGGACCTTGGCACGGTAGCCGTCCCGCAGCGCCGCGCCGACGACGACCTCGCTCTGGCCACCATGGTAGGGGTAGGCGGTATCGATGTAGTTGACCCCCTGGTCGATGGCATGGCGCAGCATCCGGATGGCCAACCGCCGGTCGATCGCGGCAGGGTCGCTGCCCACCAGCGGCAGCCGCATGGTGCCGAAGCCGAGGGCGGAGACGTCGAAACCGAGAGACCCGAAGGGACGGTACTGCATGGCTACTCTCTTTCTGTGGTCCGGGCGGGCGGACCCGCCGGTCTACCCGTGGTCCGGCAATGTAGTGCCGGCGGCAGCGCCCGGCGACTCCAGCGGGGTTCCCGCAGGGCTGTTCCAAGATCGCGGCGCCCAGGGTGGCGTATCTGTGCCTGCATCTGTAGGTCCCCACTCCGATGGGGACCCCTGGGGCCGGACGGATTCCGGCCCTACAGCCAGAGCCGGCTGACGGTTTCCCGGAACAGCCCTGGGGTTCCCGCGGTCGCGCGGGAGTCAACGCGCCGCTTCAGCGCTGGGCTCTCGGCCGCACGTTTTGCCCCGTCGCCGCAATAAACCGACGACACCGTGCGTTTACAGCTTCGACGCGGCCCGCGGTCCGGTTGAGTCCGCGGGGAGTCAGCAGTAAGGTAGGGTGCTTGTGGCGCATCGGGAGTGGCCTGTGCGCCGTGCACGAAGCGGACAGAGGATTAGAGACCATGAGCGCACTACGAGGCACGCTGGACAGACTGCCGGGCCGTACCGCGCGGGAGAACCGGCGGCTCTTCACCCTGATCGAGCTGCTGGTCGTCATTGCGATCATCGCCCTGCTGGCAGGCATGCTCCTGCCGGTGCTTTCGAAGGCGAAGAACAAGGCCCGCATGTCGGCCTGCATGAATGACCTCAAGCAGATCGGCCTCGGGGTCGTCATGTACCGGGGCGACAACGAAGAGGAAATGCCCTACTGGACCTCCCGGCTCTACCCCGACTACGTGGGCAACAAGCAGGTCTACAAGTGCCCCATGGACGGCAACGAGAAGGGGACCGCTGCCGGAGCCTGGAAGCAGCGCCCGGACGACCAGTACAACGACTCCTATGACCGCACAGGGAACAGCGGCCTGCACGCCAACCCCAATACGGACGTCGCGCCCATCAGCTTCTTCTATGAGTTCTCCGACGCGCAGTGCAGCTTCCCGGCGCCTGGCGGAACGACGCTGACCGCTCCCTACTCATGGGGCAAGTGGAAGGATGCCCAGATGGAGACCGGCTACGGTCGTCCCTCCGGCACCGGACCTTGGGACACGAGTCTTTTCCCGATGCTGCGCTGCGGCTGGCACATCAATATGAGTAAGGGGGTCTCCAACCCGAACAATGTGCCGGTGCTCAACATCGGCTACGTCGGCAACTTCTTCCTGAGCATGAACGAGTGGGAGCGCGGCGTCTGGACGCCGTGAACCTGGCTCCCGCGACGCACCGGATGCGGGTCGCGGCCACGGTCAGCCCCAGAGCGGGGAGCGCGGCGGGGCGCTGGGGCCAGTTCCCCCGGCTGGCAACAGGGCTTGGTGTGGCAGGTTAGGAGTCGAACGGGCTCCCGCCGGCCGGGGACAGGTCGCGGCGGACGGGGGCCTGAGACCCGTTCGGGATAGGTAGGCTGGTGGGCACGGCGGCCCGAGGCGGCCCTTCCCCTTTAAGGTTGTGGAGAGAGCGAGCCATGAGAAACTGGCGACTTCTGGTTGCGTCTGCCCTGCCTGTGCTCCTGCTCTCGTGTCAGCACGCGCCGGTGGCGGCGCCGACGCCGGCGCCGGTAGCCCCGGCGAGCGCCGACCCGAAGCTCTTGGAGTCGCTGAAGTCGGCCGAGCATCGGGAGGTGCTCAAAGCGGCCAGCCAGCGCCTTGACGATGTGCGCAAGGCGCTCAAGGCAGGCGATCTGGCCACTGCCGAGGCCGGGCTGAAGCCCCTCGAGGGCCAGGACCTCTTCGCCAGCGAGGTGGCGGAACTGCGCGGCCAGATCCGCGCCGCCAGGGACGCCGTGGCGCTGGACGTGGCCAAGAAGGAAGCGGACCGGCGCGCCTTTACCGAGGTCGACCAGCGCTACACCCTGCCGTCGGCCTACGGCAGTACCGTCACCATCGGCGGCACCCCCGGCCCCCTGGCGGTACCGCCCGGCGCCATGGAGGAGGTCCTCAAGCGCAAAGTGACCATCAACGTCCAGAACGCCGGCGTGGCCGAGCTGGTTCAGGCTCTCACCCAGATCGAGGGCATGAACATCATCGCGGACGACGCCCTGCAGGCCAAGAAGGCGCTGACCATCAACGTCAAGGACACCCCCCTGAGCGAGATCCTCAGCTATATCGCCCGCAACATGGGCATCGCCTTCCACCTGGGCGAAAACGTGGTCTGGGTCACCGCCGCCGAGGAGGAGGAGGCCGCGGCTGGGCCCAAGCTGGAGACGCAGATCTACCGTCTGCGTCAGGGCTTCGTCCCCACCCTCAAGCCGCCCCAGGGCGGCCGGGGCGGTGGCGGTGGCGGTGGTGGTGGTGGCGAAGGTGGCGAGGCGGCGGCCGGCCCTGCCGACTCTGATCTGGAGGATGCCATCGAAGCGATCGCGGCCGACAGCCCGGAGGACGCCTCCTACCGCGTGTTTCGGAACCGCAACCTGCTGATGGTGCGCAACACACGGGAGAACCTGCGGCTCATCGAGAAGCTGATCGAGGAGTTCGACAAGCCGCCACGACAGGTCCTTATCGAGGCCCGTTTCCTGACCATCTCCCAGGAGGACCTGATGGACATCGGCGCCGAGATCAAGGATACCACCACCCCGGCACTGCCGGCCCTCGACCCGAACGATCCGACGCAGGCCCGCGTCGACACCTTTCTCACCAACCTGGGGGCCCTGACGACGGAATCGGCGACCGACGGCATGGGCAGCATCGCCATCGGCGGCATCCTGGGCAACCGCACGTACCAGTTGGTGATCTCGGCCCTCGAGAAGAATGCCTCGACCCGGACCATCAGCGCCCCGCGCGTGACCGTCCTCAACAACCAGACCGCCCGCATCCGCAGGGGTGACAAGGTCCTCTACTACGACGAACTGGAGACGGTGGCCGCCTCGGGCGGTGGCAATGGCGGCAGCGCGGCGACCCAGACCGCCTTCAGCGGGACCCCCAAGGAGCTCGAGCTGGGAGTCACTCTGGATGTCAAGGTGAACATCGGCAACGACGGCCAGACGGTGATGCTGGGCCTGCTGCCCGAGGTCATCGAGCTGAAACGCTGGCGCTCGTTCGACGTGGTGGCCGGTGCGAACAACGACAACAACAATAACAATAACAACAACAGTAACGGCGACAGCGCGCTGGGACAGATCCAGTTGCCGGAGACTACCGAGAGCGTCGTCAACACGGCCGTCGCGGTCCGCAGCGGCGAGACGGTCGCCTTGGGCGGCATGATCGAGAGCATCACCAGCAAGCAGGTCAAGAAGGTGCCATTCCTAGGCGACATTCCCTGGCTGGGCTTCCTCTTCAGGCATACGGTGGAGACGGATTCGCCGCGGCACATGCTGATCTTCGTGACGGCCACCGTCATCGACGGCTCGGGCCAGTTCGTGCAGGTCAAGGAAGCCGGCCAGTGAAGCGGCCCGGCCCGTACCCCGACCGGCGGTGCGGGCGCGGACAGGATGCCAGACGACCATGCCCCTGACGCGCGAGAAACAATCCATCGGGCTGGACCTTGGGCAGTCCAGCGCCAAGCTGGTGCAGGTGGCCCTGCGCGGCAAAGCCGTGCACGTGGTCCGGACCGCCGTCTTCGACGCCCGGCGTGAAGGACTGCTGGACGAGGCCGAGATGTACGCCGGTACGGCCTCCTGGCTGAAGGAACTGGGGCTGGCGGACCGGGACGTCTGCATCGGTCTGCCTCAGCACCTGGCAACCACCCAGATCAGCGACTTCCCGCCCACGGCGACCGGCGACGAGCTCAGCGGCATGGTCAGTTTCGAGACCGTGCAACTGGCCGGGCTCTCCGACGAGGCCTTCGCCTCGGACTACCACGTGATGGTGCCCGAGTTCGGCCGCAAGAACCCGGTCCTCATCGGCATCTGCCGGCAGGCTGCCGTGGACGAGCGGAACCATGCCTTCGCCCAGGCGGGACTGCGGGTCTGTGACGTGGCCATGGAAGGCCTCGGCGCGGTCAACGCGCTGTTCTTCGTGCGTCCGGAGACCCTGGCGGAGAAGGGCCCCCAGATGGTGCTGGATATCGGCGCCGAGGGGTCCACCCTCCTGGTGGTGGCAGCCGGTCAGGTGCTCTACGTCGGGGCCCTGCTCTTCGGGGCCAGCAAGTTCGAGAAGGCGCTGGCCACCGCGGCCGCCGCGAGTGGCAGCGGGGGTGGAACCGTCGCCCCCGATTCGCCGCTGCTGGCGGTCCACCGCCAACTCGAGGGCGAGATCCGCAGCAGCATCGAGCACTGGCGGGCGGGCGAGCGCCAGGAGGTTGCTGGCAAGGCCTTCGTGCGGATCTGGGTCTGCGGTGGCGGGGCCAAGATCGAGGGCATCGCGGAGACCCTGGGCCGGTCCTATGGCTGCCCGGGCGAGGTCTTTGGCCCGGCGGCTGCCGGCGGCCAGCCCGATCCCCAGTTGGCCGTCGCCCTGGGGCTGGCGTTGCAGGGCCTCAATGCGGCCAAGGTCGCCATTTCCCTGTGTCCGGAGCCCATCGCCTGGGCCCGGGCCCGCAAGCAGCGCTTCGGCTACCTGGTGGCGGCGGTGATCATCCTGCTGTCGCTGAGCGTTTTCTACATGGTGCGCCAGTCCCGCAACCTGGATCGGCGCACGGCGGAACTGACGCGCCAGATCAGCAACCTGGACAAGTGCAAGACGCTGATTCCCAAGCTGGAAGAGAATGCCCAGCTCATGCAGCACCATGAGAAGATGCTTCTCCCTGTGGTCGAGAAGGGCAACCGCGCCCGGCGCTTCCTGAACGGTATTGCGGTGATGGGGGCCGCCCAGGGCGAGGGGGACTGGTTCATCTACCTGGCCGACGAGTTCAGCTTCGACGAAGGCAAGGTCAAGGAGGACAAGGCCGGTGCGGCAGCCGCCCCGGAACGCCCGCCCCCGGGCCCCAGTGCGGCCTTCCCCGGCACCCTCGTTTCCCTTGACGGCGCCGAGAGTGCCCCGCCGCCGCTGCAGGCGACCCTGGTCACCGCCATCGAGCAGACGCGCAGCATGGTCATGGCCGGTCACTCCCCGAAGACCGGCCGCGACATCCTGGAGCCGGTCAAGGCCATTCGGGCGCGCCTTGATGAGAGCGAGCTGTTCAACGGTGCAGACCTGCTGCCGAAGCCCGAGCGCATCGGCCGTGAGGAGGGCATCTTCCAGCCTTGGGCAGCGTATCTGCAGGGCCTGGCAGAGCGGCGCATCACCGGGCAGTTTGTCAGCTACATGTTCCGCCTCCCCTTCGCCACGCTGGACATCAACAAGCCGGTGCTGGTGAAGGCCGCGGGGAAGCCGGCCCCGCCACCGGCCCCGAGGCCAGCGCCAGCCCCCCGGTCGGACGACAAAGACAACTCGGACGGGTAAGACATGAGACCGTGGCCTCAGGCCCATAGGAATCTGGCGGCCGTCCTGCTCCTGGCGGTGGTGGGGCTGGGCCTGGCCTACTTCTTCCTGCTGCGGCCCCGGTTGCAGTCTGTGCAGGAGATGGATGGCCGGCTGGCGGAACTGGAGTCGAAGCTGAAGGACTCCGGCTACACACTCAACGCTGAGACCCTCGAGAGCCTGCTGGCCGAGAACACCAGGAAGCTCAAGGGAACGAAGTCTGAGCGGGGCGAGAAGGGCTATGCCGGGCTCGAGGAGCGGGCGACCCAGATCCTCGACCTGGCGACCCGTACCTTCAAACCCCGTATCGAGGGCAACTACGGCAACATCAACACCTTCCTGGACCAGGCCGGCTGGCTGGACTACCAGAGCGACTTCACGGACATGGAGACCTGGCTGCGCGGCAATGGAGTTCTGATCAGTGAGAAGACCTTCGGCATCAGCCTGGACACGTCGAACAGCGAGACCTACCAACTGCTCCTGCATGTCTGGACCGTGCGTGAGCTGGTGCAACTAGCCACCGAGCACGAGCTGGTCCTGGCCAAGGACCCCAGCAACGCGGTGCCGACGCCGGAAGGCGGCACCGCCCTGCCGTCGAAGCTCCGGGTCCTGCCGGTGGTGGCGTACGCGCTGAACCCGGAGGACAAGGCCCCCTACCTGCTGGAGTTCCCGGTGCGCATGACGGTCCGGGGCTCCCTGAAGGACTTCATGGCCTTCGTGATGGACCTGCAGAACGACAAGCGCTTCCTGGCCTTGAGCCGCATGGAGATCATGACGGAGCACCCGCGCATCCGGGGCGAGCGACCCAACAGCGAAGGCGTGTTGGCGGTCCAGAACATCGAGGCTACAGTGGTGTGCAGTTCCTTCTTCCGGCCCGGCGAGCGGGCGCCGGAAGTGCGCATCCAGCAGAAGGGCACCGCCCCGCCCGGTGCCTAGCACACCAAACCACGAGTCCGGCCCATGAGAGCGTTGATCAGGCGAATCGCGGCCGAGTGGGAAAAGGCCCTGCTCTGGCTGAGCGTGGCGCTGCTTGTCGGGGCCATCCTCTACCAGTTGGCCGGGCTCCTGAGGGACCACGAGGGCGGCACGACGACGGCCGGCGCCGCGGTGAGCCAGCGGTCGCTCCTGAACGAGGCCACGGCCTTTGCCTTCCTGCAGCCGCCGGCGGCCCCCGCTGCCGACCTGCGGAACCCCTTTGGCTTCACCTGCAAGATGCCGGCCCAGGCCCAGGCGGTGGCCGCGCCCACGGAACGTCGCGCCTGGCGTCGCGACAAGACGCCGAGCCCTCCCCCGCCGGCCGAGGAGAAGCCGGCTGCCAAGGTGGCAGAGAAGAAGAAGCCGGGCCCGCCGCCACCGGCGCCGCCGCCGCCCAAGCGCACGGTCAGCATTGCCTACCGTGGCGTCTACAAGGGTGGCGATGAAGCCGGCCGGCAACTGGCCTTCCTCAGCAGCCAGGCGGGCGGGGCGGGGGCGGCGGCCATGGCCGTAGCCGGAGCGGGGCAGGCCGTCGCCGGGGTCACGGTCAAGACCTTCACGCCGGAGGCCCTGGTCGTCACCGCTCCCACGGGCGAGGAGGTCACCATCGCCCTCGGCCAACAGAAGAAGATCCTCCTCGAATGAGTTCCGACGATAAGACCACGATCTCGCCCGTGCCTGACTCCGGCGACAGCCATGACCTTCTGACGCTGCTCGTCAGCGAGGGGTCGCTGACCGAGGAGCAGGCAGACCAGGTCCGGCGTCGCATGCGCCGGGCGCAGATCAGCAGTCACCAGGCCGTCCTGGACCTGGAGTTCGCCACGCAGGAGGTGGTCTACCGGGCCCTGAGTCGGGTCAACGGGTTGCCCTTCGTCATCATCGGGAACGAGACTCTCAGCGACACGGCCACGCAGAAGGTCCCGGCAAAGGTAGCCCTGCACTACCAGTTCGTGCCGCTGCAACTGGACCGCGGGACCCTGCGGGCGGCCTTTGCCAACCCGCCCAGTGTCCGCGACCGTGAGAATCTGCGCCTGCTGCTGGGGGTGCGTCTGGACCCGGTCCTGGCGACGCCCCTTGAAGTGGGCAACATGCTGAAGCGCATCTACGGCCTGGGCGCCGAGAAGGTCATCCAACTGCGGCAGGACCGGCGCGCGCAGAAGACGCAGGTGGTGGAGGGGACCTTCGACGACAAGAAGGTCGAGTCCGTCGACGCGGCCGCGGCCGGGGAAGATACCTCCATCATCCCCCTGGTCAACGAGATCATCCTGGATGCCATCAAGCAGCAGGTCACCGATATCCACATCGAGCCCTACCGCGAGAGCGTCAAACTGCGCTACCGGATCGATGGGATGCTGCGCGAGACCCCGACCCCGCCAGGCATGGTCGAGCTGCATGACGCGGTGATCTCCCGCCTGAAGATCATGGCACGCCTGAACATCGCGGAGAAGCGCCTGCCTCACGACGGCCGTATCCGGGTCACCGTGGGCAGCGAGTACTGTGACCTGCGCGTATCCATCCTGCCGACGCGGTTCGGAGAGACGGTCTGCCTGCGCATTCTGAACCGCGCCAGCATCTTCATGGACATGGCCAAGCTGGGCCTGAGCAAGCGCCAGTTCGCCATCCTGAACCAACTGGTGCACCTGCCGCACGGCATCGTCCTGGTGACCGGCCCCACGGGCAGCGGCAAAACGACGACCCTGTATGCGGCGCTGGCGCAGGTGCGGGACACCAACTCCGACCGCAAGATCATCACCGTCGAGAACCCCGTGGAGTACGAACTCGAGGGGACCAGCCAGATCCAGATGCACTCGGAGATCGGGCTGACCTTTGCCAGCGCCCTGCGCAGCATCCTGCGCCATGACCCGGATATCATCCTGGTCGGTGAGATCCGCGATAACGAGACGGCCGAGATCGCCATCCAGTCGGCCCTGACCGGGCACCTGGTGTTGAGCACGCTGCACACCAACGACTCGGTGGGGGCCGTGAACCGTCTGGTGAACATGGGGATCGAGCCCTACCTGGTGGCGGCGTCGCTGTGCGCCGCGCTGGCCCAACGCCTGGTCCGGCGCATCTGCAAGAACTGCAAGCAGGAGGACCAGGACCTCAGCCGCCGTATCCGGGCCGAGATGGCCGAAGTACTGGGCGTGCCGGCCGAGGACGTCAAAGCCTGGCGCGGTAAGGGCTGCATCGAGTGCAACCACACCGGCTACCGTGGCCGCGTTGCCATCTACGAGTTCTTCCTGATGGACGAGGAGCTCCAGGACATGGTGGCCACCCACAAGACCACGGGTGACCTGCGCAAAGCCGCCATCGAGCGCGGCATGCGGACCCTGCGCATGGATGGCTGGGAGAAGGTCGCCGCTGGTCTGACCAGCATCGAGGAGATCACCCGGATCACCTCGACCTTCCAGCTCAGCTACGACCCCGAGATGGCAGACGCGTAACGACGGCGCGCCGGGCTGGCAGAGCCATCCCTATGCTTGCCCTCCAGCCCCTTTCTCACGCCAGACGTCTGGAGGGCAAGAGCAGTCCCGCAGGCGCGGGACGGATCGTAGCCGCCCGCGGTGGCGACCCACCGCAGCGCCACCGCGCCAACCGGCGGCGTGCCGGGTGGGGGTCTGTGTCTACCCGTACGGACGCAGTCTCCTTGCCGTTGAGCCGGGTCCCGGCCAGGCCGGGAGCCCCTGGAGGGCGGGTCCTCCGCAACCCGCCGCCGGGATGCGGAGATCCCGGCCTCCAGACCGCTGGGAGCTCCTGGCGGTTTGAGGCGGAGCTTCGCCTACCACCGGTCGTGCGGTCTCCGCGTTCCCCCACTGGCGTGCCCACGGTCCCGCGGCCGCGGGAGCATCTGGCCGCGGGGGGCGTTCGCCCCTGGGGCCGCAGCCGCTCCAGCATGGCTCTACGGCTGGCGTACGCGTGGTGCAAGACCCCGGCGGACCTACTTGGCGTACTCGACGGCCCGGGTCTCGCGGATCACGGAGACCTTGATCTGGCCGGGGTAGCGCATCTCCTTCTCGATCCGGTCTGCCAGTCCCCGCGCCAGGATCAGCGCCTTGTCCTCGGTGACCTTGGCAGGCTCCACGACGACGCGCAGCTCACGCCCCGCCTGGATGGCGTAGCAGGCTTCCACACCCTCGAAGCTGCGGCCGATGGCCTCAAGCTCCTCGAGGCGCTTCAGGTAGAGCTCGGTGGTCTCTGACCTCGCCCCGGGCCGGCTGGCACTGAGGGCATCGCACATCTCCACGAGGATGGACAGGAGGCCGACCTTCTCCATATCGCCGTGGTGGGCTCCGACCGCGTTCACCACGTCCTCCTCCTCACCGGCACGCTTCAGCAGGTCAGCCCCGATGACGGCGTGAGAGCCCTCCACCTCGTGGTCGACGGCCTTGCCGATGTCGTGGAGCAGCCCAGCCCGGCGGGCCCGCCGTTCGTCGAGGCCGAGCTGGGCGGCGATCATGCCCATCAGCGACGCGACCTCCAGCGAGTGCATGAGCACGTTCTGCGAGTAGCTGTAGCGGTACTTCAGGCGCCCCAGGAGGGTGACCAGGTTTGGCCGTAACCGGGTGATACTCAGTTGGTCAACGACGGCCTGTCCGGCCTTCTGGATTTCCGCCTCGATCTCCTTCCGCACCTTGGCGACCATCTCCTCGATGCGGGTGGGGTGGATCCGGCCGTCCACCACAAGCCGTTCCATGGCCACCCGCGCGATCTCCCGGCGGACCGGGTCAAAGCACGAGATCACCACGGCCTCCGGCGTATCGTCAATCAGCACGCTGACGCCGGTGGCGGCCTCGATGGCCCGGATGTTGCGGCCTTCGCGGCCGATGATACGCCCCTTCATCTCCTCGTTGGGCAACGGGATCGTCGAGGTCGTCCGTTCGTAGGCGCAGTCGCCGGCGTAGCGCTGCATGGCGGTGACCATGATCTCCTGGGCATCCTGTTCCAGCCGCTGCCGGTTCTCCTCCTGGAAGCGCCGGATGAGTGCCCCGCGCTCGGACTCGAGGGACTCGGCCAGCTCGGTCAGGATCCGCTTGGAGGCCTCCTCCCGGGTGAGCCCGGAGATGCGCTCCAGCTCAGCCACCTGGCGAGCGGCCTGTTCGTCGAGCCCCTTCTGCTTGTCGGCGAGGCCCTCCTGCGTCCGCCGCAGGTCCTTCTCGCGGCGGTCCAGTTCGGCGCTACGGCCGTCGAGCATCTCGGACTTGCGGTCCAGGCTGGTCTCACGGGCGACGAGGCGCTCCTCCAGTTTCTGGGCTTCAGCGCGCCGGCGCTCGGTGGACTGCTCGAACTCATCGCGGGACTTGAGCACCAGTTCCTTGGCGTCGATACGGGCCTGTTTGAGGATCGCCTCCGCCTCGCGTTCGGCGCCCTTGCTGATGTCGCTGATCTTGCCGTGCTGGTTACGGTAGAGAAGAGTGCGGGCTATATATCCTGCGACGGCTCCCACGAGCAACGCCAGCACCGGCACGGCTACAGTCCAGAGGTTCGGCATACCTGTCCCTTTCCGGTCTCGCCTGTCAGGCGGCAGGGCCCCCGCAGGCAATGGTTCTGGAGTCGGTCACAATCCACTGCACGGGCTCATCGTGGTCTGCGTGGGGGACCTCGTCAACGACCTGCCAGTCCCAGGCGATCCCGACCCGCGCCCCGCGTGCGCCCCGAAGCAGACGGTCGTAGTAGCCACGACCGCGTCCGAGACGGTGCCCGGCGGGGTCGAAACCCACCCCGGGAACCAGCCACAGGACGCCGCGATCGGGGAGCTCTTCCGCAGGGACCGCAGCCAGAACGGCGCGGGGCTCCCGGATGCCAAAGGCACCGGGCACCAGGCCATCCGACAGGGAGGTGGTGCGGACCATCTCGTACTGGCCAACCGCACGGCTGAAACGCGGCAGCCATACGGTCCGGCCAGCGCGGAGCAGGCTCTCGATAAGGCCGTCCAGGCTGACTTCCCCGGCCGTTGCCAGGTAGGCGGCCACGCTGCGGGCTTGCGGCCAGCAGGGCAGCCCCTCGAGACGAGTCCACACGGCAGCAGGGCTACCGTAGCCTTCGGACGCCCGCCGCCGGCGTTCGTTCAGAAGATCCCGACGGATGTCATCCTTGCCTGCCAAACAGGGCCGCCTCGACGGAGCCGTGAACGGCACACGGTCCCCCGTTCTGCGGGGCGCGAACACAGCGCACCCGGAGTCACACGAGGCAGGGGACTGGCCCGTTGGGTAGACCCGAAGCGTGCCCCTCAACGCGAGGCCACGGCAGGTACACAGGATGGCGCGAGAACGGTCACACCGCGGGCAACGCCACTCGGCGTTGCAGATCACCCGGACGGCAGAGGCCCTGCAGCCAGGCCCAGCCGGCGGCGTGTCGGTGTGACCTCACGTTCATGTATCCAGGCTTTCCTCGGGGCTCAGCCACGCGAGAAGCAGGACCAACCAGACTCACGCACCTGTGCCTCAGACCGTTTCCGCCTGCGGTTTCGGTCCCAGACACCCGACCTCTATGTGATGCGTCACCACGATGACGCCCGTTACGGCGTAACGTAGGTGGGCTCTCGTGCAATGCAACGACCCCCGGGCGAAAAGTGTCTGCTGATCCCGTCTGGCCGTGGGGGCCGCCGCGCGTTCCACACGCGTTGGGGGCCGACCGCAGGGCGTTGCGGGACGGCCGCGGCCCAGGGGTGAGAGACACCCGGGCCATGCCCACGGGGGCCCGCCGGGTCAGCGACCACGGGCTCCGGGCGTGGCGCTGACGCCCCTCCGCATCCCACCCGGGGTGCCCGGGACCTCGGCAGAGATCGCCTCGGTACAGGCAGAGCCTTGTCGAGTCCACGGGCCGAGCCCGTGGGAGGCGAAGGGGCACTCAGGGGCGGGGTGGCGCGGACGACGGCAGGAGGGAGTAGAGCCGGCGCTGCCCGGCCCCGGGACCGGGCACGAAGCCTCCCGGGGCCCCGACCTGGGAGAACAGCCGGGCCGCCGCGATCTCGTCACCGGCCACGACGTGGAGGGTCACCCCGGGGTGTTGCCGGGCTTGGGGCCAGAATTCGGGGCCCAGACGATTCGCGGGGAACACCGATTTGATGGGCAGGCCGAGTTGGCTCCAGTAGTAGCGGAAGGTCGGGAAGTCGTAGGCATCGGTGACCACCAGGGCCTCCTTCGGGGGGCGATCCTGGGACAGCAAGGCGGCCAGGCCGCGCAGGTCGCCCCGGTCGCGGTAGTACAACTCGAGGAGGTTCTGGGGGTGCTCGCCGCGACCCACGGCAGCCTGGGTACGGAGAGCCGAACCACGTTCCCAGCCGAAGCCGATGGCGATGGCCAGGCCCGCCCACAGGAGGAGGGTGCGCCGCGACACCGGAGTCAGCGGCGTGAGACAGCGGAAGGCAGCGAAGGTGAACGGCAGCAGGAAGACCAGGT
>Ga0172371_10005155_pt1 | contig 19488 bp, 11 predicted proteins | sample Lak12m_FD_114543 | JGI IMG/M metagenome (GOLD analysis project Ga0172371, IMG submission 114543) | Freshwater microbial communities from Kabuno Bay, South-Kivu, Congo - kab_022012_12m | ecosystem: Environmental > Aquatic > Freshwater > Lake | place: Democratic Republic of the Congo: South-Kivu... | reverse complement strand
CTCGGCCCGGGACAGGATCTTGACCGCGAAGCGCATCGCCGGGAACTGTGCGTTGAGTGCCTTGTAGACGCTCCCCATGCCGCCGCCACCGAGCGGCTCGAACAGCCAGTACTGGCCTATGCGCAACGGCACGAAGGCGATGCGTTTGCACTGCGGACACTCGACCATCTTGAGGGTCTCGAGCTTCCGCGATGGAATCGCCAGGCCACACCCCTGGCAAGGCACGTGGCCGCTCCCGAAGGCAACCACCTGCTCCTGGCACTGATGGGCGAGCTGCTCGGGGGACAGACGCTTCGCCGCCCCGCCGTCACCCTCTCGTGCCTTCTTTCTCCAGAAGAACAGCATAGACGTCACACCGTCTGCTCGGTGGGCTGTCCCGGCACCCTCCTTGAGGCGCCTGGGCGGAGCCGGCGACCCAGACGCTTCCATGGGCCGGCACAGGATTGGCTCCGACTGTCTCTAGCCCAATATTGCGCGCCTAGACCCGTCTGTCCACCCGCCGCGCAGCCAAGGCACGGAACCCGTTCCCGAAGGCACGGATCGGGGTCGATGCCGGACGCGCCGCGCCGGCGGGCGGCTGGGAGTCTCGGCGGTTTGGGGCGGAGCTTCGCTGGCCGCGATTGCCGGGATGTGCTGGCAGACCTACATTCAGACCGTCGGCAACTCCGAGGCGACGGCTGGCTGGACGAGGAGAAGACCGCCATGACGCACCGCGAGCGCGTTCTGACCGCCCTCGAGCACGAGGAGCCCGACCGGGTACCCATGGACCTCGGGGGCTGCCTTGCCAGCACCATCGTCGCCGCCGGCTATCCGGCCCTGCGGCGGGCGCTGGGGCTACCGGTCCACGACACCCAGGAGTCGTTGCGCTACGCCAGTCTGGCCGTCATCGAGGACGACGTGCGGGCGGCCCTTGATGTGGACATCGTGCACGCCCCGAACGCCTTCGGCACGCGCAAGACAGTCCGGGTGCTGTCCCCGCTGAGCTTCGTCGATGAGTGGGGGGTGCAGTGGCGCAAGCCGGAGGACGGCCATTACTACGTGGACCGGCCTCCCTTCGCCGGGGAGGCCACGGTGGCGGCGGTGGAGCGTCACGCCTGGCCCGCGGCCACGGACCTGGTCAGCACCGCTGGTCTGGCCGAGGCCGTGGCCCGCCTGCGGCGCGCCACGGACTGCGCCATCTCGCTGGAGCTGCGCGGCCGCGTCATGTCCGTGGGCCAGTTCCTGCGGGGATTCGAGGACTGGATGGTGGACCTGGCTGGGAGCCACGCCTTTGTGCAGGCCCTGCTGGAGCGCACCACCGAGATCGAGCTGGCGGCCAACGAGCAGATCCTCGCTGCCGTCGGCGACCTGGTCGACATCATCTACACCTCGGACGACCTCGGCGGCCAGGAGGGCCCCCTGCTCTCTCCGGCCGCGTTCCGGGAGTTGTTCCGGCCGCACTTTGCGCGCCTCTGGAGGCATATCCGCAGCCGTTCGAAGGCCTTCCTCATGCATCACTGCTGCGGCTCCACACGGCCCTTCATCCGGGACTTCGTCGACCTGGGGGTGCAGGTCCTGAACCCGATCCAGGTCTCGGCGGCCCACATGGATCCGGCCGCACTCAAGGCGGAGTTCGGCCGGGAACTCAGCTTCTGGGGCGGGGTGGACACGCGCACCGTCATGCCGCGGGGCACGCCGCAGGCGGTAGCCGGGGAGGTCCAGCGCCGGCTGCGGGAGATGGGCCACGGCGGCGGCTACATCCTGGCGGCGGTCCACAACCTGCAGCCCGAGGTCCCACCGGCCAACGTGCTGGCGCTGTTTGAAGCCGGCCGGCAGTTCGGGCGCTATCCGCTGGCGTAGAGGCCCTTGGAGGAACCAAGCACCAAGAACCAAGGCCCGGATGGGGAATCCGAAACCGGGAGATCCGAAAGCCGAAACCCGAGACTCGGGACCCGGGACCCGGGACCCGGGACCCCGAACCTGAGCCCCGTAACCCGGAACTCCCCGGCGCCGCCGGGCCCGGCCGCGGGTGGAGCGCGGTATCTCCGTATGCCGCGGTGCCGGGATGCGGACAGCCGTCACGGCCGCCGCTGAACGAGACAGCCGATGGCCTTTGGGCCCAGTTCCAGGGACACGCGGGCGGTGTCGCCGTCGATGGCCGGCGTCAAGGCCAGGCTGTTCCAGGCATCCTCGTAGGTGGCCCCGGCCACGTGTGGCACTCGCAGCACGGGTCGGCGTTCACTGCGGCCATTGGCGTTGTAGAGCGTCCAGACGATCTCCCGCGCGGCGGCAAAGCGGTTGGCGAACACCCCGGTGACCTCTGTCGGCACCAGGGGTTCGACGGCGCGGGAGGCGAAGGCCTCGCGGTGGGCGCACTGCAGCCTTACCGCCTGGCGCAGGAAGCTCAGGGAGGCCTCGTCCATGCCGACCAGGTTCGGCTCGCCGTTGCGGTAGACCTCGCCATTGAAGAAGGGGAACTTCAGGAGCCACCAGTTGCCGGCCCGGTTGGGGACGTAGTAGATGATGTGGAGCTGTTTGAAGGCGGGGAAGGCGAAACGGGGCAGGTCGATGAAGTGGGGGGCCCGGGGCTCCTGGTCGGCGCTCCACAGGGCCTGGTAGGTGATGGAGCCATCGAGGTACTGCCGGCTGACTTCGGCGGGCGGGTACTCGGTGTAGAGCGCCACCTCGGGTCCGACGGCATCACGGATGCGCCGGATCGTGGCCACCTCGCCGGCATAGGGGATCTCGTAGCCATTGTGGCCGTGGTCCTTGGCGCGACATAGCCAGCGACCATCGGTAGCGCCGTACTCATCGATGTACATAATCTTGGGCGCGAGGTCATTGTGGACGCGCCGGTAGGTCTCTGCCAGGTGTTTCTGCCAGCCCTCGATGGAGGGGCATTGGTTGTAGGCCTGGTACTCGGGGATGTACTGGGGGGAGCCGTCGGCGCGCTGCAGGGCCCACTCCCTGGCGTGAGCGCCCACGGCCTGGCCCTTGTCGCAACTGAGGTAGCCGTCCAGGTAGAGACTGACGGCGATGCCGGCCTGCTGCACCTGGCGGATGTTCTCGCGGAAGTACTCCAGGCCGCCGATCTCGTCGTAGTGGGTGTAGTCGCCCCATTCGCCGTAGGCCCTGGAAGCGCCCCAGCCGAAGCGATGCACGTAGTCGCAGACGCCGATGAGTCGCAGCATCGTGTCGACCGCGGGCTGGATGGCGCCGCGATCCCTGGGCTCGGGCACGGCGTCATACTGCACGTTGCTCGTCACCAGGGCAAAGGACGACTCGAACCACGGCTTGGGTGTCGGTGCGGCGAACCAGGTCTCGAGCCACTCGCGGTAGGCGGCCAGGATGGCGCGCCAGTCGCCCTCCCGCAGGACCAGGGCCGCCTCGGTGGCGCGGAAGCTCTGGCCTGGGGCCAGGTCCCGCTCGGCATACTCCGCGGACCAGGCGCCGCCGTCGGGCGTCTTGGCCAGGTTGACCCCGTGGTGCTGGGCCACGGTGTCATGGGTCAGGCAGGCCAGCGCCAGGCCCAACGTCGGGCTGAAGAAACCGTCCACCTGCAGCGGGTGGCGCTCGCCCAGGGGGTCGCTGAACCGGGCCGGGGCCGAGTGGATGATACCCCCCCGCTTGCCGGCAAGGTACCAGGTGCCGGCCGCGTCCCCCAGGCGGAGGCCCCGAAGCACGGGGAAGCGCAGCGTCGCCGTGACGGGGGCAGGCCCCTCGTTGCTCAGCGCCAGGCGCAGGAGCAGCTCGTTCGCGCCGCCGGGCAGGCAGTCCACGGTCGCCGCCAGGCCACTCTCCGGGTGGCGCAGGACGAAGCGGAAACCGCCCTCGGCAGCGCTGAAGCCCGCCAGCGTCCACGACTCGGGCGGCAGGACGGTGCCGGCCAGGCTGACCTCGAAGACGGGGCTGTCGCTGCAGCTCAAGGCGGTCTGGCTGGCGCCCGCCGAGAGGGTCCGCCAGCGGAAGACCGGCTCCAGGGCGAAGCGCGCTCCGAGCTGGCCAGAGGCCAGGAGCGGGGTCCCCGGCAGTGACCCCTGTAGGGGCCCGAGGGCTGCCAGGGCGTCTGCCGGCGGGGGTGGATAGGCCAGCGCCTGCCAGCCAGGCTCGGCGACGCTCACCTGCCCGCGCCGGACGGTCACGCCAGCGACGGCGAGGCTGGCGGTCTGCATGCGGTCATGGAGGCGCACCTCCGCGGCCTGCCGGGCTGGATCGGGGTGCACCAATGCTACGCCGATGCCACGGCGCAGGCCCCAGGTGCCGCTCTCCGCGTCCAGGGGAAGGACCCAGTCGGGGGGGCCGTCGGCATAGCGTATCTCGCAGACCACCTTCTCGGGGACGTCCAGGGACTCCACGGGCCGGGGGTGCAGCGAGTCGATCCCCCACGGCTCCGTGGCGGGGGCCGCCGCCGCCACCAGCAGGCAAACCTCGCGGGCGTCGGCCGGCAGAGCCAGCCCGAGCCACGCGCTGCGGGCTGTCGCGGTCTGGGGAATCCGGGCTGGGTCGGCCTCCACCGCGAAGGGAATCCCGGCCACGGTGACCTGCGGGGCACTGAACCAGTCGACCAGCTCCAGCCGCGGCAGCAGGAAGGCCGACGCCTGGCCGCCGTGCACCGTCACCGGGGCCGTCGAGAAGCCGTCCTGGCCGTCCGGCCACGGACTCGGGCGCGTCTGGTAGGCGAGACTCTCGGTCAGACGCCAGCGTCGTGGGCGCGAGCTGAAGGCGAGGGTGTCGAGGGTCAGGCTGGCCTCCATGCCGGCGCAGTCCAGGCCGACGGCCAACTGCGTCACCTGGAAGCGCTTGTCGAGCTTGAGGCAGAGGCGGTGCCAGGCGCCATCGGGCTTGAGCTCGCTGGCGTGCACCGCCACCACCGAGTTACCGCCCGTGCCGGAGGCCTGGTCGCCGAGCCAGATGGCGTAGGGCTCCATGCCAGGCTGTCCCGAGAGCCGGTAACGCAGCGACAGGTAAGGCACGCGGGCGGTGTCGATGGGCTTCGGGAGGCCCAGTAACCAGCGCATGCCCCGGCCGGACTCGCCGATGGAGAAGGCCACCGCCGCTCCCTCCGGTGTGGCCGCATAGCGGCTGGCGGGGGTGGTCGTCCAGCCTGCCTGAGGGCGGAGTTCGCCGGCCTGGCGCCAGTCGATGGCAGCCTGCTCGTCCGCGGGTTGGGGCGGAGCTGCGGCCAGGCGGGCCCCGGCGGGGAGCTCGTCGGCAAACCAGCAGCGCTCGATGGCCAGCTCCGCCTTGCCCGGCTCGACAACAGCCACCTTGACCGCCAAGTGATAGGTCACCTCGAGCGGGTTGATGGCCACCAGGTCCACGGCCAGCGTGTGCCATTGCCCATCGGGCTCCAGTTGGTCGGCCATGGCGTACGGGCGCCCGCCCCGGGTGCCCTCCTCGCCGTGCAGGAGGTAGGTCTCCGGCCGGGTCGACAGACCGCTGGCCCGGTAACGAACCAGCAGGTAGCGCTCGTCGCCGCTGGGACCACGGTCGCTGACGCCGAGGACCCAGGCCATCTCGGTGCCCGCGCCTTCGGCGGAGAAGACCAGCAGCCCGTCGCGTGCGGCCACCGCATACGCCGCTGGCGGCTTCCCGACCCAGCCCGGGCAGGCCTTCCACTGTGCTGCCGAGGCGGCATCGATGACCGGCGCCGCAGCCCAGCCAACCGACGCGCAGAGCAGGAGCAGTCCGGTTGCGGCAAGGCGGTTCACTCGGGACCTCCTGCAATGTCGTTGGTGTTCGGGCGGATCTTCCCTCACTGGCCGTCGTCTGTCAGTGACGTAAGCTCCGGTAAACTCGAGACTTACGGCTGCGCTGCGGCGCTCCCTCTGGTCCCTACGTAAGCTCCGCGTCCGCGGCCCGCGCGCCGACGGTCCCTGGCGCGGTGCCCCCGCAGGGCAGGCTCTCACCCCTTGGAGCCCGTGGTCGCGATCCCCTGGATGAAGGTCCTCTGCGTCAGGAAGAAGAGCACGATGATAGGGACCGTGAACAGGGTCGCCCCCGCCATCAGCTCGGCCCACTTGCCGCCGTAGCTCGACATGAACTGCTGCAGGCCGTAGGCAAGGGTGTAGCGCTGTGGATCGTTCAGGTACAGCAGCGGCCCGAAGAAGTCGTTCCATGTCCCCAGGAACTGGAACAGCGCACAGGCTGCCAGCGCGGGCCGCGCCAGGGGCAACATGACGCGGAAGAAGATGCCCCACTCCGAGGCCCCGTCGATGCGCGCCGCCTCGGCCAGTTCCTCGGGGATGGTACGGAAGAACTGGCAGAGCAGGAAGACGAAGAAGGGCACGCCGCAGAAGGGCGGTACGATGAGCGGCAGGAAGGTGCCGTACCAGCCCAGGGCACGGAAGAGCGCGAACACCGGAATCATGGTCACCTGGCCGGGCAGGGCCATGGTCGAGATCAGCAGCAGAAAGAGGGCGTCGCGGCCGCGGAAGCGCAGGCGCGCGAAGCCGTAGGCGATGACCGCGCTGGAGAAGACGGCGCCGATGACGTTGAAGGCGCAGAGGAAGAGGGTGTTGCGCAGGTACACCGCGAAGGGGACCGTGTTGAGCGCGTCCGGGTAGTTGCGCCAGTCGATGGTGCGCGGGATCAGGTGGATCATGCGGGCGGCGGCGCCGTCGCTGGCAAAGATCTCGGCGTCGGGCTTGAGCGAGGTGGAGACCATCCAGACCAGCGGCAGCAGGAAGGGCAGGCACAGCGCCAGCAGGAGCCCATGGGCCAGCAGGCGCTGGCGCGGTGACAGCCGGAAGACGAAGGCGGTCTCGCGCCGTGGGTCCAGGGGCGCCATGGACTCAGTCGGCATAGCCCAGCTCCTTGCGGCGGGTCAGTTCGCGGTCGACCTCGGCCGCCAGTTCGGCCAACGACTGTGCCGGGGTCCGCCGGCCAAACCAGACCTTCTCCTCGGCGCGGCCGATGCGAGCCATGAGGAAGTTCTGGTAGGGAACCGGTGGCGTGGGATGCACATTGGGGCTGTCCATCACGGCGAGGAAGGTCTGGAATTGCGGGTACTTGGCCACGTACTCGCGGTACACGGGAGCGTTGGCCACGTCCGGGGTGAGCGGCAGCCAGCCGCCCCAGGTGGCGTAGGTAGCGGCCCGCTCCGGGTGGGTCAGTCCGGACCAGAACTTGATGAATTCCCAGGCGCCGCGAGGCTGGCGGGCCCCACGCGGGACGATCATGAAATTGCCGTTGGCCCAGCCGAAGTGGGGCTTGCCACCAGCCGGCGGCGGAATGGGTCGCGTGGCATACTCGAGCGTGGGGGCGTAGTTGCGGAGTTGCTCCACGCGCCACTGGCCATCGACGGTGATGGAGAAGGCGCCGGTGATGAAGGGCCACTCGATGCCGCTGCCCCAGTTGAGCCCGGCCCGGAAGCGCTGCAGGCGGTCCTTGCCCAGGGCCGTGTTGTTGGCGTCGATGAACTCCAGAGCGCGCAGGTTGCCAGGAGTGTCGATGGTGACCCGGTTGGCCTCCCAGTCGTAGAAGCCCCCGCCAAAACCATTGCAGTACATGAGGTACCAGTCCGGCAGGAAGCCGGCCCGGACCAGGTGTCCGCTGCTGTCCGAGCGCTGCAGTTGCCGGCCCCACTCCAGGAGCCCTTCGAGGGTGTCGGGGAAGTCCTCGAGGCGGAGCCCGGCCTCGCGCAGGTGGTCGAGCCGCAGGTAGCAGGCCCAGATATTGGTACCGGTAGCCACCCCGTAGAGGTCCCCCTTGTAGACGCCGATCTCCTTGCAGATCGGGTAAGCGCGCCGCTGGAAGGTGTCCCACTCGGCCGGCGTCATCAGCTCGCGGTTCAGGGGCACCAGTAGCCCGTTTTCGGCCCAGGTGGGGATGATGTTGTTCCACTGGCCCATGACGTCCGGCGGGTCGCCCCCGGCCACCGCCAGCAGGAACTTGGTATCCGCGCTCTGTGCCGGGATCGAGAGGGGGATCACCTCGTAGACGTCCTGGCTCTCGTTGAACTCCTGCACGATGCGTTCGACGACCCCCTTCCACTCGGCCGTCCACATGTGCCAGAAGCGCACCGGCTGGCGCTCCGGGTAACGCCGGGGAGCAGGCCCCGGCATGGCCAGTACCACGATCAGTCCGGCCAGCACCAGGGCCGCCACCGTGATGGCCACCAGGCGCCGGCGACGTCCTGGCCGGGACTCGGTCTCAGCCGCCATAGTGGACCCACCTCCTGTGGGTTGAGTAGATCAGCGCGGTGAGCGCCATGATGACCAGGAACAGGATCCAGGCCATGGCACTGGCATAGCCCATGTCCAGGTACTGCCAGGCCCGGCTGAAAAGGTACAGCGCGTAGAAGCGGGTGCTGTCCTCCGGCCCGCCCTGGGTCATGATGTAGGCCTGCGCGAAGTACTGGAACGCGCCGATGACCCCCATGACGAGGTTGAAGAAGATCACCGGCGAGAGCATCGGCAGGGTGATGTGCCAGGTGCGCTGCCAGGTGCCGGCGCCGTCGATCACGGCCGCCTCGTAGAGCTGCACCGGGATGTCTTTGAGGCCGGCGAGGTAGATGATCATGCTGCCGCCGACGGCCCACAGCCCCATCAGGACCAGCGACGGCAGGGCGAACCGGGGGTCGCCGAGCCAGTTGGGGCCTTCGACGCCCAGCAGCCCCAACAGCCCGTTCACCAGGCCGATGTTCGGGTTCAGGATCCAGACGAAGACCACGGAGGTGGCCACCACCGGCACGATGGAGGGTAGGTAGAAGATCGTGCGGTAGACGCTCATGCCCCGCACGTCCAGGCTCAACAGCAGCGCCAGCGAGATGCCGGCAGCCAGCCCCACCGGCACCGCTACCGCCGCGTACGTCAGCGTCACCCGCAACGACCGCCAGAACAACGGGTCGTTCGTCAGCAGTTCGCGGTAGTTGGCCAGGCCCACCCACAACGGGGACGATACGATGTCATAGCGGCTGAACGACAGGCCGATGCTCGCCACGAAGGGAACCAGCGTGAATACCAGGAAACCCACTAGCCATGGGCTGATGAACAGGTAACCGGTCAGCTCCTGCCGTCTCATCGTGAGGCTCCGTCTCCAGGCGCGGACGCCAGGCGGCGCCGCCGGCCTGCGACCGGGCACCCCGCCGCGGGCCGGGTCTGTTCCTGCAAGCTATGGCGCACGAGGGGAAAAGCAAGACACGGAGTCTACCGGCCAGGGTTGCGCTCCGGTCCCGCCGGGATGGGCCTGCGCACACCGGCTCTCGCCCGGTCCACCGTCGGGGCCCGACAGCGCCCTGTCGCCCGGCGTCCGGGCAGCGCAGTCAGGGCCACTGAAGCGCCTGGCCGAAGGCCGAGCCGGAGAGCGCCAGGATGTTGCCGGTGCCGTTGGAGAACGTCTCGATCGTCAGCTTGAGCTTGACGGCCCCGAAGAGGGCGTTGGCGGTCTTGTCCCCGGTCAACTGCAGCGCGGTCACGCCGGCCGTGGTCTTGCCCTTGACCCCCAGGGCCACCGCCCGGCCGTTGGCCAGCGCCATGAGGCCGGTCCCCACGATCTTGCCCTTGGCGTCCGCGTCGAGGTTCACGGTGAGGGCGAAGGTGCCGTCCATGTCGGCCGGGATGGCGTAGGAGCAGGTCCCGCTGGGGGCGTCCTTGCCGCCCGTGGTGTCGGCGATGCTGGCCTTGAAGGTACCGGCCAGGTTCAGACTTCCTTACCTGGCGGAAGCTGAGCTGATACCGTTCTCCGTTTCCGGGGCCGGGTCGCCAGCCAGTTCGTAGACGAGCCGCAGGTCGGTGGCCGGGTAGAGCGTTTCGGTCTCGTTGAGCTGATCGAGGAGCCGCTGCAGGCGCCTGTCGGTCGCCGGGCGGGAGGAGCGGTGGACACGGACCCGGAGGATGCGCCGGTCCGGCTCGGGGAGGATGTCCGCGGAAGAGCAGAAGAGGTCCTGGAGGAGGGCCCTGGCGGCGGGCTGGTCGGTGTGGGGGTCCAGCAGCAGCGGCACCATGGCGGTCTCGGCGCGGTAGGCGATCATGCGGATGGCGTCGAGCAGTTGCCTGCGGGTGGGGGCGAGGCGCTGGAACCTGTGCTCTTCGGGAAGCTGGTCCCAGCGGATGTAGTGGTCGGTGGCGCGCAGTGCTTCGCCGAGCTCCCGGACCTGGTTCTCGAACGATTCGATCTCCTCGAGCAGCCCGGCCTTCCGCCGCTGCCAGGCCTCGATGCGCTCGGAGTCGGCATGGGATTCGGGGTGCAGGGCCAGGGCCGCGAACTTGGCGCGGCGGTGGGTGAGCCTGGCGTTCGCGGCGTTGCGGCGCTTGGCCAGGTCGCGCCAGGCGGGGTTGATCACCCGTTCGGTATCAGGAATGGGTGCCAGTCCATACTCACCAAGCAAGTCCAGGGCAAAGTGTTGCGACATGTATCTGAGGTAGTTTTCCTGACACCATCGGGTGAACAGCCGGGCGGCCAGCTCGGTGAGCGGCAGGCCGAAGGCGGTGCTGATCAGGCTGACCTGGTGGCCGCTGTCGGTGAGCTTGCGCACTTCGCGCATCCACATGGCATCCTGGCCCGAGCCGACCAGACTGCCCCTCTCGGCCAACTCCATGGTGACCGTCTCGCCGTCGGGCATGCTGAAGGGGTGGGTGCGGAACTCGTCGGCCTGCCATTCGCCACGGGGATGCTTGTGGTAGGTGATGCAGGCGATGCGGTGTTGCTGCCACATCTCACGGAAGAACGCCGGGCTGTACCCCTCCCGGTCGAAGACCAGAACGAAACGGCACAGCTGCCGCCGGTCCTTCTCCAGCGGCTCGGCGGACGGCTGCCCGGGGACGTCCCGCAGCAGGCGCGGGACGATGTCGCTGCGCAGCGTCTCCAGAAGGCCCGAGTCGACCGTCTTCTCCACCGCGAAGAACGGCAGGCCCAGCGCGTCGTTGACCCAGTAGTCGGTGACCCCCCGCAGGCACAGGCGCTGGCGCGACACGTAGCGGCGGGGCGGCGCGGTCTGCGAGCCGTGGTACACGCGCACGTGGCCGTCCACATACAGAGTGCCGACCCTGCCGGGGTCCGCTTCCATCCACTGGCGGCTCAGATCGGCAGCCCAGCGTGCGGCCGCCTCGTCGGCAGCCAGTTCGGTGAGCTTGCGCCGTAGGCAGCGCACCTCCGGGATGCGGTCCAGTCCCAGCAGCCGCCCGAACTCCCCCGGCGCCTCGCCCCGCAGCTCCTCCACACTGCGGATGCGGCACAGCGCCGAGGACCCCATGAGCACGAGCACCTGCGTGGCGGTGTAGTAGCCCCGCAGGGGGTTCAGCAGCCCTTCGGCACCGGACAGCAGCCCGTTGGCCAGCAGCGCCGGCAGGGCGCTGAGCACGCCGCCGTACGGCACGTCCAGGCAGTACTCGAAGCGTGTCGGCGCCCCGGACAGCCCGCCCATGGCCGCCATGACCCGCTCGCCGACGCGCGTGCAGGCCGTGCCCAGCGCCTCGGCCGCCAGCGCATCCTGCACGCTGCGCGTGGACTTGTCCGCCGGAGGCCGTGCACAGGGCTGCCGCAGGCGGCCGTCGGCCACCGCTTTGCGCAACGTGTCCGCCGACACGCCCAGTTCCTCGGCCACCTCGGCGCGTCCCAACTCCTGGTCCAGCAGCCGCTGCGCCTCCTCCAGCACGTCGGCGGTCAGCACCGTGCCGCCCCGGCGCCCGCGGCGGCGCCCGAAGAACGCCGCGACGCCGCCCTCGCGGTAGCGGCGCACGGCACGCGCGACACTGGCCTTCGGCACGCCGAAGGCACGGATCACCTCCGCCTGGGTGCACGCCGCCGAGTCGATCAGCTGCGAGGTCAGGACCTGGAACATCCGCCAGTCGCCGGGCGCGTGCCAACCGATCGGTTGCTGGCCCACGAAGTACGTCCAGCGGTCCGGATCCCGATGGACGCTCACCAGCTCGCTGACCGCTGTGGCGCCGGCGGGAACAAGGGGTAGAATAGCCTGTGGGATGATACCCTCCTTCCTGGCCGGGTGGCCAGGTTTGGGTTTGCGATGGTATCATCCTATTTTGCCGTCAGCCCTTTTCCAGCCCGGGCTGGAACTTGCGCCGCAACGCGCTGCGCCGCAGATCACAAGGCGCGCCGGGGAAGTCTGAGCCTCAGAGCTCCAGGTAAGGAGCTCTGAGGCTGGACCTGCAGGAAGACGGCATTCCAGCCCGGCGTGAGGGGGATGGACTGGGTCACCCACTGAGCGTGACCGAGAAGGGGCAGAATGCCGAACAGTGCGCCCAGGACTGCGCGCGGAATGTGTCGCTGTGTCATTGGCCGCGACCTCCCTACCAGGGCGGTGTGGGTTGCCGACTCCCCGGGGGGCTCGCCAGGTGCACGCCGCGCACCCGTTCGGGCCACCGCCACCTGCCGCCGCCATGGGCATCCCGTCGCCGACCCCGGCACCGCGGGGTAGCACAACCCCGTGCGGTCGCTGGGTCCGCCGAGACCCACGGCGGTACGGGAAAGGTGTCCTCGGTCCTCCCCTCGGATGCCAAGTGCCCTGGCCTCGGCCCCTCGTCTTGGGGCAAGCCCGCTCGTACGGGAGTCCCCGACCACCGACCCATGGCAGGACGGAGGTCCAGAAACCATCTTCGCCACACGGCCGAGCCGAATGCATACGACCTTGGCGCGGGGTGCTTGTCAATGGCTCCGGACGGGGATGACTTCCACCGAAGGCGGGCTATCGTGCGCCCGGTGGACATGGCTAGGCAGTGGCGACGGCAGCCTGCCTGGGACGCACGCGGCGGAGGGCTCGAGGAGACAGGTGGAGAGGTATGGTGATGCGGCAGTTGCTATCCCTTGTGCCTGCGGTGTTTCTGTCTCTTGGGGTCGCGCGTGCGGTACCGGTGTACGAGGTGGTGAACGGTCCCCACGAGGGTTTTGAGCAGGCGGTCAGCCTGGCCCTGAGTGCTGAACAGGCGCAGGCCCTGGCCGGCCAGACGCTGGTGGAGTTAGGGCCGTCTGGCGGCCCAGGCGCGGCCGTGCCATGGGCCCTGGACGCTTCCGGCGCGACGCCCGTGCTGGCGTGGGTCATGCCTGGGATCACGGCGGCCGGTGCTCCCCGCCGGTTCTCGCTGGTTCCCGGCACCCCTGGGCCCGCGCTGGCCGGGGACCTGCGGCTGACGCAGACGGACCAGGCCATCACGGTCTCTACGTCCTACTTCGAGGTGACCCATCCGCGTCGGGGCGGGGGCGGTTTTCCTCGCCAAGTGCAGTTCCGCGTCTCGGGGAACGGGGACCCCGAGTTGCACTACCTCGACCGGCTGTTCCGGCGGGATGGTCCGCCGGAAGGCACTGGCCAGTTCATGGCGGAGGCCGATCCCGAGGCGACGGCCACCGTCGTGTTCGAGAGCCCGGTGCGCGTCGTGGTCGAGGCTAGGACGCGCTACGTGCGCGACGGACGCCCAGCCCCGGGAACGCCGCGGGTCGTGTACCGCTACGTGTATATGCCTTTCTGCCCCGTGATCGAGGTGACGGCCGAGGCCGAGCGTGACGATGACACGCCCTGGGCCGAACAGCACTTCCTCCACCTCAGCCGCCAAGCCTACCGCTACACCTCACTGCTCGGTGCCGAGCCGCCCCTTGACCATGTGATGCAGGCCCCGGGCACCAAGAGCTCCGCACTCTCTGCCTCCCAGTGGGCCGTCCTGTCGACGGAGACCGACGCGGCGGGCGTGGGCGGCGGGCCCGTGCTGTGCTGGGACGCCTCGGACGAGTTCGTCTACTACATCGTGCGTTCCCGGGGGACCTGGGAGGGTCGCCGGGCGAGCTTTGCAGGCTCTCTGTACTTCGGGCCGGCCGCGGCGGACCGGGCCTGGTTCGAGCGCTGGCTGGGCCCGGCGCGGAGCCCGGTTGTGCGGCCGCTGGCCGGGGCCGAGGCCGGCTCGCAGCTCGCAGAGGTCCCTCCCGAGGGGGCCTTCGACCTGCGCAACGAGGCCATGGCGCTGACGTTTGCGGACTCCGCGGGGGGCTTTGCCTGCACCGGCCTGCGCAGTCTGCTGGGTCCCGGGGCCCGCTTCGTGCACCCCCGTGAGCGCAGCCCCGGGCTTTGGCGGCTCTCCTTCCGGACTCCCTACCAGGCGGTGCCTGCCGGCAGCGTCGGCAAGCCTTTTGAGGAATGCACTCTCGACAACCGTTCCCCGGGCCACCTGGCGGCGAGTCAGGCCGAGGGCCCGGAGGGCAGGAGGCTGACGTTCGAATGGAAGGCCCTGGACCTGCCGGATGAGGCCGGTGCCGTGGACGTGAAGGCGACGGTCCTGCTGCAGTCGGGCAGGGGCGAGAGCGAGTGGCGCCTGGAGGTGGCCAACCGCAGTGGCCGTTTCGGGCTGTGGGAGGCGACCTTCCCGCTGCTTTCGGCGGTGTGCCTTCCCGGCACGGCCGACGTCCTGCATCCGCGCGGCAACTGGGGTGGCACCCTGGTGCGGCAGGGGCGCGCGGGAACGAGCGTGCCGTATCCGTCGGCCGCCTGCCCGGTGCAGTGCATGGCTTTCAACCTGGGCCCGAACGGTCTGTATCTCGGGGCCCACGACGACGCGGCCCGCAGCAAGCGTCTGGTCATCAGTCCCGAGCAGGATGCGTCCTTCGTCACCCTGGCGGAGAACGCCGGGACGCCGGGGGCCTGCGTGGCCATGCCGTTCCCGGTGGTGGTATCGGTCTACGAGGGCGACTGGTGGCAGGCGGCCAAGCGTTACCGCCAGTGGGCGACGCAGCAGACCTGGGCCCGCAAGGGCTGGATCGCCGACCGCCAGGATGTGCCCGCCAGGATGAAGGACATCGGCCTGTGGTGGCTCGGCGGCGGCGAGGCGGCTGCCACCCAAGCCATGATGGAACGCGCCGGGACCGCCTGCCCGCTCCCCATCGGGCTGCATTGGTACACCTGGCACCAGATCCCCTTCGACCACAGCTATCCCGAGTACTTCCCCACCAAGGAGGGCTTCGCCGAGGCCGTCAGGAGCCTCACCGCCCGCGGGCAGGTGATCATGCCGTACATCAATGGCCGCCTCTGGGACCGCGACATCCCCAGCTTCGAGCACGGCATTGCCGGGGCCTGCAAGCAGCCCAGCGGGGAGGTCTATATAGAGGAATACGGCTCCGGGCGGAAGCTGGCGCCCATGTGCCCGGCGACGAGCCTGTGGCAGGACAAGGTCGCCGAGATCTGCCACCGGCTCATCGACGAGTGCGGCGTCAACGCCATCTACCTGGACCAGATCGGCGCGGCGGCCCCAGTGCCCTGCTTCGACCCCAGCCACGGCCACCCCCTGGGCGGCGGTCGCCACTGGGTCGATGGCTACCGGGTCCTGCTGGACCGGGTCAAGGCGGAGGCGGCGCGCCAGAGCGTCGGCCTAACCACGGAGAACACCGCCGAGCCCTATATGGACAACATCGACGCGTACCTGGCATGGAACCCGCGCTACGAGACCGATGTGCCCTTGCTGCCGGCCATCTACTCCGGCTATACCATCTACTTCACCAGTCCCCAGGACGGGATCGACAGTCTGGACGCCTTCGTCATGGCCCAGGGCCGTGATTTCCTCTGGGGCTGTCAGCTCGGCTGGAACAACGACTGGCTGCTCAGCCCCGAGCACCAGGCCAAGCTCGCCTTCGAGCTGGAGTTGGGCCGTATGCGACTGGCCGGCAAGGACTTCATGGTCTTCGGGGAGCTGCTCGACGAGGTCCGTCCCCAGTCGCCGCAGCCGGTCCTGACCACGGTCTGGAACCGCACCTCGAGACACACTGCCAGCCTGCCGGCCGTCCAGGGGACCCTATGGCGGGCCCGCGATGGTCGGCTGGCCGTGTTCCTGGTGAACTACGGAGACCGGCCCGGAGCCATCACCTACGAGGTGACGCCCGGGGCCTGGGGCGCGGTCTCCAGCGCCGGCTGGCTGGTGCAGCGGCTGACGGCGCAGGGCACGGCTCCCTGGCAGCGGGTCGAGGGTGCCACCATCCGGCGCGAGGAGGTCCTGGACGGGCACGAGGTCAGGGGCCTGGTGATCGCGCCGTTCGACCGCGAGGCGGTGCGCACGGCCCGTCGTGTCGCGGCAGGGACCGCTCCGGCGCTGGCCGCCTGCGCCAGGGAGTTCCTCTTTGCGGAGGCCCTGGCCCGCGCCGGGCTGTCGGTCTCGCTGCCGCCGTCCCTGCAGACCGTGGTCCTGGGCGAGCCCCTGGCGCTCGAGGTCAGTGCCACCGCGGCGAGACGCGGCGCGGAGACCCTCACGTTGACCTGGCCCGATGGCGCCACCGAGACGCTGACCGCCAGGAACGGGACGACCGCCCACGCGCGGCGGCTGGTGTGGGCGGGCGATGGCGCCGCGGCGATGGAAAGCATTTTCCTCGGCCTGCGCGCCGGGGGGGTGGCCATGGAGCACCGTGTGCGAGCCGCGTACCAGGCCGGCCTGGAGGTGCGTACCGGCTGTCCGGCGGCAGCGCGCGGTGGGGAGAGCTTCGTCATGCCGGCGACCGTGACGAATCATAGTCGCGTCGCCCGGGTGGCCCGGCTCGTGCTGGAGTGCCCCACGGACTGGCAAGTGGAGCCCGCGGCCAGCCTCGACCTGGGGCGCCTGGGACCGGGCGAGGCCAGGTCCACGCTCCTGCACGTCCGAGTCCCCCCCGCTGACCGCGACCACCGGGTGAGTCTAGCCGCGCGGGTGGTGGAGCCGACCCCCGGCCACGAGGTCCTGGTCCTCACGTCACGGCCGGTGGCTGTGGCGCGGCAGTTGGAGCGGGCCCCGAGCCTTGACGGTCGTTTCGACGAATGGACGGGGGAGCCGGCCTTTCGGCTGGGCGGCGCGGTGGCGGGTTCCGTGCGCGTCGACAAGGGCTACGGTGGCGCTGCCGACTGCTCGGCGGAGGTCCGCCTGGGATGGGACGCCACGGCGCTGTACGTGGCCATTGCGGTCACCGACAACGTCCAGTCCCAGTCCCAGACTGGCTTCACGCTCTGGCAGGGCGACTGCGTGCAGTTGGCCTTTCGCGATGGGCCGCCAGCCACGACCACAGGCTATGAGGGCACCGAACACGAGGTCGGCCTCAGCCTCGGCCCACAGGGTCCCGAGGTCTTCCAGTGGATGCCGGGTGCCTGCCCGTGTCCCGAGGCCCGGCTGGCGGTGGTGAGGGAGGGTCCCGTCACCCGTTACGAGGCGGCCCTGCCGTGGACGGTCCTGGGCGCCAGGCCCATGCAGCCCGGTCGGCGCCTGGCCTGGTCCATGACCGTGAACGATAACGATGGCGAGGGCTTCCGCGGCTGGCTCGAGTGGACACCCGGTGTCTGCGGCGCCAAGGACGCGTCCGCCTTTGGCTGGTTTGAAGCCGGCGGGCCGTGACGGGGGGCCGGCTGACGTCTGTGCGCACAGGTGGGAGTTGGTTCGATGGCCCAGATTCTGGTCGGTGGCGACAACGAGGACGCCTACTCGATCTGCGATGCTCTCGAGAAGAAGGCCGCCGCCCGCAGCATCCCGGTCGTCTTCTGTGCCACGCCGCACGAGGTGCTGGCCAACGTGGGCCGGGGCGGCGTGGTGGCGGTGGTGCTGAACTTCGAGCAGGCGGGCCTCACGAATTTCGAGGTGGCCGTTCGCATCCGCGAGGCGGCTGGGGGGGCCTCGGTGCCCTTGCTCATGCCCGAGATCGACGCTCTGGGCGACATCGGGGCCCTGGGCAAGCAGGTCGGCATCTTCTCTCTGCCCGTGAACCCGGAGGCAGTGGCGAACCTGGTCGGACGCCTGATGGAGGCCGCCGCCAAGCAGGCAACCGCTGCCAAGCCGCCTCCCGGCCCCAGGACCCCAACTCGGCAACCGGAGGCGGCGTCGGGGGCAGCCCAGGCGCCTTCCGACGCGCGCCGAGCCCAGGCCGGACCCGTGGTTGGCCCGTTGGAGGGAGAGGCCGCCGCGGCCCCCGCCGCCGAGGGCCGGACCCGGCGCGTCCGGCATCGCACCTGGAATGAGATCCGGCAGGAACGCCGTGGCGGACAGCGCAACCCGGCGCCCAGTGCCGAGATCGACGACGAAGACATCGTCGTGACCACCACGCGGGCGCCCGCCGCCCGCGCCCGCTTCGCCAAACTGGGTGCGGCCCTGCTGGCGGTTGCCCTCGCCGTCGGCGCCTACTATGGCGTCAGGGCCATGCGCGAGGCCGCAGGTGGCGGGGAGGCGGTCCCAGCCGTTGCGCTCACGGAGCTGAAGTGTTCGGCCTGCGGCGCCCGGGAAGGACGACCCGCCGTGGACATCCACGCGGAGCGTTGCCGGCAGTGTGGAGGGACCATGGGCCTCGCGTACCGCTGCAACGACTGCAAGACGGAGTTCGCCTTCGTGCCGGCCCAGACCGTGAAGCGCCTCAGGGACATCCGGAACCCGCCCGAGTGCCCAAAGTGCAAGTCGTGGAATACCACAGTCGTACAGCCGCCGGCCACCGCCCCTCGCTGAGGTCCTGGTAGGAGGGTGCTGCGGCCCTGGCGTGGGAGCCAGACGTATGTTTGACGCGGATGCCTACGACCGTCGTCTGGATCTGGCCGCTGCCTTTCTGGAGCGCCGTTTGGGGGCCTGTCCTCCGGTGGCGGTCATCGCCGGTACGGGCCTGGGTCGGCTGGGCCGGGACGGGGACGGGGCTGAGACCTGCCCCTATGCCGAGGTGCCCGGTTTCCCCTGCGCCACGGCCCCCGGGCATCGCGGCGAGTTGCTGATGTCACGCCTGGGGGGCCTGCCGGCCCTGGTGTTCCAAGGGCGGTTCCACCTGTACGAGGGCCACGCTCCCGAGGAGCTGGTGTTCCCCTTCCGGGCGGTCTTCCGTTGGGGTGTGCGCGGGCTGGTGGTCACGAATGCCGCCGGTGGCCTCGATCTGGGGTTCAGGGCAGGGGACCTGATGCTGATCACGGATCACATCAACGCCATGGGCGCCAGCGCGCTGAGCGGGCCGCACCGGGACGCCTGGGGACCGCGCTTCCCGGACATGTCGTGCCCCTATGACCCGATGCTGCGCGAACTGGCCCTGGCCAAGGCCTCGGAACTGGGTCTCGAGCTGCACCAGGGCGTCTACGTCGCGGTGCGGGGGCCCTGTCTCGAGACGCCGGCCGAGACGCGCTTCTATCGCCGCATGGGGGCCGACGCCATCGGCATGTCCACGGTCCAGGAGGTGATGGCGGCACGCCAGGCAGGAGTGCGTGTCCTCGGGTTCTCCGCCATCAGCAATGTGAACGACCCGGACCACATGGCGCCGGCCACCATCGAGGCCATCCTGGCCGCGGCCGACCACGCCGCCGTGGGGCTGGCCCGTCTGATTGCCGAGGTGCGGCGCGCCTGGCCCGAGGTCTGCCCCGCCTGAGGCCTGTCTCACGTCTGCCGTAGAGCCATGGCTAGGTCCTGGCTGCGCTTGGTGAGGCAACACCCGCACCGCTGAGGCAAGTTCCCGGCCACGCCGGGAACGCCTGGAGGGCGGGTCCTCCGTAACCCGCCGCCGGGATGCGGAGATCCCGGCCTCCAGACCGTCGGGAGCTCTTGGCGGTTTGCGGCGGAGCTTCGCTGGCCACAGGTCGGGCGGTCTGCGCCTCCCCCACTGGCG
>Ga0172371_10005154_pt1 | contig 19489 bp, 13 predicted proteins | sample Lak12m_FD_114543 | JGI IMG/M metagenome (GOLD analysis project Ga0172371, IMG submission 114543) | Freshwater microbial communities from Kabuno Bay, South-Kivu, Congo - kab_022012_12m | ecosystem: Environmental > Aquatic > Freshwater > Lake | place: Democratic Republic of the Congo: South-Kivu... | reverse complement strand
GAAGGTAACACCGCCGCCAACCCAAAGTGGTGATCTAGTAGAGCCATGTCGAGCACGACCGGTACCTTTTTGCTTCCAGGGCTTCTTGCCACCGCCACTAACCTCACTGCGATCCTTGGGATTGGCGATAGGGTCACGAAGTACTGCTCTCAAATAATTTACATACTGAGTAACAGCAGCATCAGAGACCTTCACATCAAAAGCCTTTGGATACTCCAAGTCTTTTACTTTTTCACCTTTTTGGTTTAAAACAGCTACTTTCATTATTCCTCAGCTTTTTCCTCTGACTGAATTGAATGTGAAATCACTCTGATGATGCCCTTGTTTGGACCAGGAACAGCGCCGGAAACAAGGATTGAGTTCTTATCAATGTTGATTACCTTGAGATTTTTGACGGTAACGGTCACAGCACCCATGTGGCCGGCCATCTTGCGGCCAAGGACGACACGCTGCGGCTGCTGAGCACCGATTGAGCCTGGCTCACGGACGTTGTTGCCACCATGTGAAGCAGGGCCACGACGGAAATCGTGCCTCTTGATAGTGCCGGCAAAGCCCTTGCCCTTACTCTTGGCAGTGACTTCGACGAGGTCGCCGGCGGCAAATTGACTTCCATCAATCTTCGTGCCCTTTTTGTAGCCGTCGATCTCATCAAGTCGAAACTCCATGATTCGCATTGCTTTTCTTGCCTCGGCTCGATCTTCTCGAGACGGGTCGCTATCTGATTGTTTATGTGCTGTGATCTGAACTGATGTGTACCCATCCTTGTCGAGCTTCTTGACTTGGCTAACTGTGCATGGCAAAAAACCAATCCGGGTGACCGGAATTACCTTGCCATCTTCATCGAAGACGCGTGTCATGCCTAATTTTTGACCAAGAATGAATTTCATAATTCAGTTGCAAATTACTCAAAAAAAATACAACCACAGATCGCATTTCGACTTTTATTCGCAGTAGACCTGTCCTGAGCGTGCGAAGTAAGTCGAAGGATATCCGCGGTGTTACTCGAGAATTCTCAAATAACAGTCTATAATCTATCCTAAATTGTCGCAAATGTCAACCATCACACTTTGTCATTTCGACTCCGTGAAACGGGAGGAGAAATCTCGAGTAGATCCCTCGACTTCGCTCGGGATGACATCTGCTGATAGCTGATGGTTAAAATATTTTACCATCAGCGTATCAGCATCTATCACATTTTTATTTCGATATCGACGCCGTGAGGCAAATCCAGACTCATCAGCGAATCGATCGTTTTGGGAGTTGGGTCCAAGATGTCGATCAAACGCTTGTGTGTTCGCATTTCGAACTGTTCACGTGAGTCTTTATGCACAAATGTTGGCTTGAGCACCGTGATCTTGTTTTTGTCGGTTGGAAGCGGGATTGGACCTGCAACAGCAGCACCTGATCGGATAGCTGTCTCGATAATCTGCTGAGCCGACTTATCAATGATACGGTGATCGTAGGCCTTAAGGCGAATTCTGATTTTTTGCTTTACAGCTTCTGCCATTTTAGACAATCAATTAACTATTTAATAATCTTGGTGACGACACCAGCACCAACTGTGCGGCCACCTTCGCGAATAGCGAATTTGAGGCCGTCGTCCATGGCGATTGGCTGGATGAGCTTGACCTTGATCTGAGCGTTGTCGCCAGGCATAATCATCTCACCTTCGAACTCGATCTCACCGGTAACATCAGTTGTTCTGATGTAGAACTGAGGCTTGTAACCCTTGAAGAATGGGGTGTGTCGTCCACCTTCCTCTTTGGTCAAAACATAAAGCTCAGATTCAAACTCGGTATGAGGAGTGATCGAACCTGGTTTTGCAAGAATCTGACCACGCTCGATATCTGTACGCTCAATACCGCGAAGCAAAAGACCGACATTGTCACCCGCTTGACCTTGATCAAGCATTTTTTTAAACATCTCAACGCCGGTAACAACTGTGCTTCTGGTTTTCTTGATACCGACAATTTCTACAGTATCATTGACTTTGACGATGCCTTGGTCGATACGACCGGTGGCAACTGTACCACGACCTTTGATTGAGAAAACGTCTTCAATAGCCATCAAAAATGGCTTGTCAACTTCACGTTTTGGCTCTGGAATCCAAGCGTCAACGGCATCCATGAGCTCGTCAATTGATTTAGTCCATTTCTCATCACCTTCAAGCGACTTAAGAGCAGAACCGCGAATGATTGGGGTGTTATCACCATCAAAATGGTATTTTGTCAAAAGTTCGCGAACTTCCATCTCGACGAGATCAATCAACTCTGGATCATCAACCATGTCGCATTTGTTTAGATAAACGACCATGGCCGGGACACCAATCTGATAAGCAAGCAAGATGTGCTCACGAGTTTGAGGCATTGGACCGTCGGTTGCGGCGACTACAAGAATAGCACCGTCCATCTGTGCGGCACCAGTAATCATGTTTTTGACGTAGTCAGCGTGACCTGGACAGTCAACGTGTGCGTAGTGACGCTTCTCAGTCTCATACTCCTGGTGAGAGGTAGCAATAGTAATACCACGCTCTTTCTCTTCTGGAGCATTGTCAATTTCATCGAATTTTCTGGCTTGAGCCATGCCCTTTTTCGCCAAAACTGTGGTGATAGCAGCAGTCAAAGTGGTCTTACCGTGGTCGACGTGACCGATGGTACCAATGTTGACATGCGGCTTGTTTCTTTCAAATTTGTCTGCCATTTGAACTCCTTGGTTCGTATTAGGTATTTCGTATAAGGTATAAGGGACAATTTATTTCTCCCTAATACATTATACGCTATACGTTATACGTTTTTTATTAATATTTTGCGTTAAAACTATAACAAATTTTTACCCTAAATACAAGGGTGAATGATTATTTTGCTCGCTTTTCAATGATTTCTTGGGCAACGTTCCTCGGCACCTCCGCGTAGTGCGCAAACTCCATCGATGCAGCGGCGCGACCCTGCGACATCGAGCGGAGTGAGGTCGTGTAGCCAAACATAGAACCAAGCGGGACGAAGGCACTGATGTGCTTGATGCCGCCGTTTCGGTCCTCCATGACATTGATCGTGCCACGTTTCGCATTTAGGTCCCCGATAACATCGCCCATAAACTCTTCCGGTGTAGTAACTTCGACCTTCATGATTGGCTCGAGAATGACTGGATCAGCTTTTTTGAAACCGTCCTGGAAGGCCATCGAAGCAGCAATCTTGAAGGCAACTTCTGAAGAATCAACTTCGTGGAAAGAACCATCGTAAACCTCTGCAGTAAGATCAACTACCGGATAACCGGCAATCACGCCACGCGACATTGCTTCCTTGATTCCCTCTTCTATAGGCTTGATGTATTCACGAGGAATGGCGCCACCAACAATCGAATTGACGAAAACAAAGCCTTCGCCGGCCTCATTTGGCTTGATACGTAGCCAACAATGACCATACTGACCACGACCACCGGTCTGACGGATGTATTTACCCTCAGAAGAAACCTCTTTGCGAATAGTTTCACGATAGGCAACCTGCGGCGCACCAACATTTGCCTCAACTTTGAATTCGCGTTTCATACGATCGACGATGATCTCGAGGTGAAGCTCGCCCATACCAGCGATGATCGTCTGGCCTGTTTCTTCGTCAGAGCGGACACGGAAAGTCGGATCTTCCTCAGCCAGACGCTGAAGAGCGATACCCATCTTTTCCTGATCAGCCTTAGTCTTTGGCTCGATCGCGATATCAATAACTGGCTCTGGAAAAACAATTTTTTCTAGAATAACCGGCTTGTCAGCATCACAAAGTGTGTCACCAGTAGTGGTGTTTGATAGGCCAACAGCAGCGGCAATTTCACCAGCATAAACCTCGTCAACTTCTTCACGGTGATTGGCATGAAGTCGGACGATACGACCGATTCTTTCCTTCTCGTCGGCTGTAGAATTGTAAATATAAGAACCTTTTTTGATCGTACCACGATAAACGCGGAAAAAAATTAATTTACCAACAAAAGGATCTGTCGCAACTTTGAAAGCGAGTGCGGCAAATGGTTCTTCATCAGCCGGTTTGACGGAAACTTCTTCTTCGGTTTTCGGGTCGTGACCAATCGCTGGCTCAATATCAAGCGGAGACGGCAAAAATGAAACAATTGCATCTAGAAGCGAAGAAACAATAATTCCGCGACCATCGCCACCGAGAATAGGGTAAAATTTACTTGAAAGACAGGCTTTGCGCACCAATGATTTTAATTCATCATTGCTAATTTCATCGCCATTTAGATATTTTTCCATCAGAGCATCATCATATTCGGCAACCATTTCAACTAGTTTTTCGCGCCATTCTTTGGCTTTATCAGCCATATCGGCAGGAATTTCATCTGAGACAAGCTGCTTGTCTTTATAATCTGAATAGGTATATGCTTTCATGTCGATGAGGTCAATGACGCCATTGATTGACTGCTCGAAACCGATCGGAATCTGAATCGGTGAGGCATTTTTACTTAGTCGCTCATGAATAGAGTCGATAGAACGATAAAAGTCGCCGCCTGTCTGATTGATCTTGTTGACAAAACACATTCGAGGTACTTGGTAATTATCAGCCTGGCGCCAGACAGTTTCTGACTGCGGCTCGACACCCATCTTACCGTCAAAGATGACAACAGCACCATCGAGCACACGTAGAGAGCGCTCAACTTCAACTGTGAAATCAACGTGCCCGGGAGTATCAATGATGTTGATGCGGTGATCTTTCCAAAAACAGGTAGTGGCAGCAGAAGTGATAGTAATACCACGCTCCTGCTCCTGCTCCATCCAGTCCATAGTGGCCTCACCTTCGTGAACCTCACCAATCTTATGAACACGACCTGATGTATACAAAATGCCTTCGGTAACTGTAGTTTTGCCGGCATCGATATGAGCGATAGTGCCGATGTTTCTAACTTTTTCCAGAGCGTAGTCTCGAGCCATGAGTAATTTCCAAATCCTTACAAATCTACAAATCGGCTACAAATCCTACAAATATTTGCCATTTGGCATTTGAAATATTCGTATAATATGCAGTTTTGTAATCTTTGTGTGCTAATAAAAAAATTCCCCTCTGTTTACTGTTTAATATTAACATAAAAATTCCACACCTGTCAACGATAATTATGTCAGCCGATTCTCAGACTCTTGACAAATAATCTAGTTGGCTCTAATATAGTTACTTCGTTATAACGAACACATTCGAATTGTTGCGGCGTTAACCCGCACAACGAATCAAATCTTGAATCCGGGCTGAGCCTTGTGACTCTGTCCACAAAAAAGAGCGAGAAATTTTGCACAAAGTCTGCATTGCTAAGGGCATTGCTAGACGTGCGGGTCACTTCGCTCTTTTTTGTGTTCAAATTACTATTTCAAACTCAACCGTCATATATAAAAAGTTCTCATTTCAATATCCCGATTAGTGCGCGATCGCGTCTTAATCGGGATATATGTCGCATAATCCGCGCGAGACGAGCTGGTGTCAGGATTATTCAGAAAACTAAAAAAACGAAATCCTTGACAAATACAGATAAATATGGTATTTTTCAGTGTTCGCTTCGCACCGGCTTCGGCCCAAACTACGCGGAGCGACGGAGAGATCGATGCGGAAACTGGGTAGCATGTTCGTTCTCACCGCGCTCTGCGCGGTGGTCGCCCTGATGTCGGGGTGCGGGAGCAATCCCGGCCCCGTGTCGTGGGGCAACTTGGTTGACAACTATCCCCCGCGCGTGCGGGGGATCGCAGTCAACTTGGAGGCGTCGCTGGTAGTCGTCGACTACCAGCCGAAGGATGCCCGGGTCGAGATCCAGGGATGGTTCGTCATCCCCTCTGACCCAGAGGGCGCCAGTCGGCGCGGAATCCGATTCGCTGATGACGTCATCAGTGGATCGGATTCGATGACGGGGAGAGCAAACTTCGTCATTGCCAGCTACGACTGGCCCGACGGCTGGAGCTGGCACGGGGAAGCGCTCCACCCCGAAGTGACGTACTTCTTCATGATTGGGATCGAGGATCCGGACGGCGTCCGCACGTCGATCACAACTTGGAAGTACAAGGGGGGGGCGCTGACCCAGATCTCGTGAAACAGAGGGATTCGGGGCGGCGGCGCGTAGGCGCCGCCGCCCAGACCCAAATTTGTTTATATTGTTTCTTAACGATTCATAGTCAATCAATACAAATATCCCGATTAAGTCGCTATAGCGCATTAATTGGGATAATCATAGTAAATATGATAAAGTCTATTCTTTGTTAATAACAGCTGTATATAAAAAATAACCCCTATGGGGCTATTTTTTATATTATATAGTCATTACGAGGCTGAAAACCGCGCAATCTATTCAAGTGGATTGCTTCGTCCCGACTTCATCGGGATCTCGCAGTGACAATTCTTTGTTGTTAGAATTTGGCCCGTTCGACTGCGCTCAGGGCACGCTTTAGAAGCGTGCAAAATGAGCGAACGCTTTATTTGCTTCGGCCATACGATGAGTGTCTTCTTTCTTCTTGATGGCTGCGCCTTCGTTGTTGTAGGCACTGACCATCTCACTGGCTAATTTCTCGGCCATTGGTTTACCCTTGGAGCTCTGTGCCGCTGCGATGATCCAGCGCATTGCCAAGGTATTCTTACGATCTTTGTTGACCTCCATCGGCACCTGGTAGTTGGCACCACCGATGCGCTTGCTTTTAACTTCGACAATCGGACCGACATTTTTCAAAACTGCATCAAATACATCCATCGGCTCAGCTTTCAGAGTCTTGGCAGCTTCGTCGAGTGCCTGATAGACAATCTTCTCAGCGACAGTCTTCTTGCCGTTTTTCATAATGTAGTTGATAAGCTTAGCAACAATCAGACTGCTGTATTTAGCATCTGGAGCAACTGCTTTTCTTCTGATTTTTAGATGACCCCTGGACATAAATTTCTAATTTCTAATTACTAATTTCTAACAGTTTAACCGTTCACGGTTCGCTGTTTAACTAATTAATTTTTTCCTGCTTTGGTACCGTATTTACTGCGACCCTGCTTGCGACCATTGACACCGGTCAAATCAAGTTTGCCACGAACGATGTGGTATCGCATACCTGGTAAGTCTTTGACACGACCACCACGGATCAGGACAACTGAGTGTTCCTGAAGGTTGTGGCCTTCGCCGCCAATGTAAGCGTTGACTTCATAACCGTTTGCCAATCTGACACGAGCAAATTTACGCAAAGCAGAGTTTGGTTTCTTTGGTGTCATCGTTCCAACTTTGATACAGACACCGCGTTTTTGCGGAGAGCTCAAGCGAACCGGCTTGTTGTGAAGATAGTTAAAAGTCGTCTTCAAAGCAGTCGTCTTGGAACGCTTGACATTGCTCTTTCGGCCTTTTCTGACTAGTTGGTTTATTGTTGGCATAACGGTCGCTCCGCTCCAATTTCTAAATCCTAATTTCTAATTTCAAAAACTTTTTATATTTAAGTTTTTTTCGTATTTCTGTGTTTATTGTCACTAAGGTAACTTACCACAAAATGTTGCCATTGTCAAAGCTACTCTTCGACTTCTGCGGGTGCAGCGGCTTCGACAATGTCGTTCTCGGCGTCAAAACCAGTTCCGGCAGGGATGAGTTTGCCGATAATGACGTTTTCCTTCAAACCGTTAAGATTATCAATCTTGCCAGCTATGGCGGCATCGATAAGAATTGAGGTTGTTTCCTGAAAGGAAGCAGCTGATAGGAAGGAGTCAGTCTTCAAGGCAATTCTGGTAATACCCATAATCATGGCATCAGTCTTGGCTTGCTTTTTACCCTGTTCAGCTAACTCTTTGTTTTTGGCGACAACATCAGCTTTGGAAACAACTTGACCTGGTAAATATTTAGAATCTCCTGATTCTAAAATCTTGACCTTGCTACTCATCATCCTGACGATAACTTCGATGTGTTTGTCGTTGATATCCTGACCCTGTGAATCATAGATCATCTGAACCTGCTTGATGATGTAATTTTGGGTCTTGATAGCACCGTTGAGCTTGAAGCTGGCACCAAGGTCAAAGTGTCCCTCAGTCAGAGGCTGACCTTTTTCGACTGAATCTCCATCTTTAACCAGTAGCTGGGTGGTCTTAGCCGTTGCGTATTCAACGACAGCGTCACCGACTCCAGTCACCTTCATTTTGTTACCTTTTAAGTGTAGTCTACCCGAGATAATGGTACGTACTGGCTTGCCTTCGCCTGATTCTGATTCAGCAATCGTCTGATTCTTAACTACTGAGGCGCCGTTTTCAACCACCATCTTATACCCGGCTGGCAGTTCGTATTCCTCAGTCTTTTCGCCCTGTCCAGACACAGTTAGTTTAGTGACGTCAGAAGCCTTCGTCACAGTAACTTTACCAGATACCTCAGATAGAATTGCTGGAGACTTTGGATTTCTGGCTTCGAAGAGCTCTTCGACACGTGGCAAACCGGTAGTAATATCACCGCCAGCAGCTCCACCAGTGTGGAAGGTACGCATCGTCAACTGTGTGCCTGGTTCACCAATAGCCTGAGCGGCGACGATACCAACGGCTGTACCGATCTCAACAGTTCTGCCTGTTGCCAAGTCGATGCCGTAGCACTTCTGGCAGATACCGCTCTTGGCTTCACAACCAAGCAGTGAGTAAATCTCGATATCTTCCACTCCGGCCTCATCAAATTTTGCAATGTCAGCTTCAGTAATTACGCTGCCTTTCTTGACACCGGCAACCGTTTTAGCCAAGGTGCGGCCACTGATGTATTTGTTCCAGTCCTCACCAAATTCGGCGTAAAAGCTTTTGGAAATTGCTCTGGTATTTTCGGTACCACAGTCAGGACAGGTCACGACAACATCCTGAGAAACATCAACGAGACGTCTAGTCAGATAACCAGCCTCAGAGGTACGCAAAGCGGTGTCAGCACGTCCGTTTCTGGAACCGTGAGTGGAGACGAAATATTCAAACACTGACAAACCCTCTTTGAAGTTTGAACGAATTGGCAGCTCGATAATGGCACCAGTTGGATCAGCAACCATACCTTTCATCGCACCTACCTGAGTCATCTGCTTGGTATTACCGCGAGCACCAGAGCTCATAATAGTATAGATGTCATTATCCTTCGGATAACCGTCCATCATGTTTTGTTCCATCTCAGACTGTGCGCCCATCCAGATTTCAATCGTCTTGTTGTAGCGCTCTTCGTCGGAGATCAGACCACGCTGATAAAGCTTGGTAATATTATCCACTTCAGCCTGGGCTTTCTCTAGGGTTTCTCCCTTGCTCTCAGGGATGTAAATGTCATCAACAGCAAAGGTCATGCCTGACTTTTGAGCGTATTCGAAACCAATCTCCTTGAGATCGTCCACCAGTTTGGCAGTTACATCAGATCCGTAAGCATGATAAACTTTCTCGGCCAATTTACCGATCGATTTCTTGGTCATTACCTCGTTGATATAAGGCAATCCTTCTGGCAAAACTTCGTTGAACAGTAGGCGACCTGGAGAAGTTTCCAGGATGTTGCCATCAGGCATTCTGACCTTGATCCTGGCGTTGATATTAATACCATTCAATTGGTAAACACTGATCGCTTCATCTTTGGAAGCAAATACACTGCCATTGCCAGACAAACCTTCGACGGCATCGCGAGTCAGATAGTGGCAGCCAAGAACAATATCAAATGACAATGTCAGTACTGGGTCACCACTGGAGGGCTTGAGCAGATTCTTCGAACTCAGCATGATCTCGTGAGCTTCTGTCTGAGCACGATCTGAAAGCGGAAGGTGGACAGCCATCTGGTCACCATCGAAGTCAGCATTAAAGGCCGAGCAAACAAGCGGGTGAACCTGGATCGCTTTACCTTCGATCAGAATCGGCTTGAAGGCCTGAATACCCAGACGGTGAAGCGTTGGGGCGCGGTTTAGAAGTACACATTTGTCCTGAATAACATCTTCGAGGATATCCCAGACAAATGACTCACCTTTTTCGATCAATCGGGTAGCGTTTTTCACATTGTGAACGTAACCGTCAGAGATGAGGCGGCCAATAACGAATGGTTTGAAAAGCTCTAGAGCCATGACCTTTGGCAGACCGCACTGGAAAAGTTTCAGTCTCGGGCCGACGACGATAACCGAACGACCAGAGTAGTCGACACGTTTACCGAGAAGGTTCTGGCGAAATCGCCCCTGCTTGCCGCGCAGCATATCAGAGAGAGATTTGAGCTTGCGCTTACCACCGGTCGATGAAGCGACCTTGTCTTTACGAGCAGAATTGTCAATCAGGGCATCAACAGCCTCCTGTAGCATTCGCTTCTCGTTGCGACAAATAACCTCAGGAGCACCTTGACTCAGCAATCTTTTGAGACGGTTGTTGCGGTTGATGACTCGACGATAAAGGTCGTTTAAATCAGAAGCAGCAAAACGACCGCCATCGAGCTGGACCATTGGGCGAAGATCAGGCGGGATAACAGGGATTCTGGTCAAGACTAGCCAGGCTGGATTGATGCCCGCACTGTTCATACTTTGAAGAACCCTGAGTCTCTTCAAAACCTTGGCGCGAGACAGGCCTGTCAATTTCTTGGCTTCTGCCTTGGCAATCGCAATACTTTCCTTTAGGTCAAGATTTTTAAGAAGTTCGAGAATTGCCTCAGCCCCAATACCAACGCGGACAATCTGTCCGTACTTCATGTTTAAGTCACGATAACTCTGTTCAGAAATAATACTGCCAACCGACAAGCCACCTAATTCACTCTTAGTTTCCTTGTATATTTGTTCTATCTCCTCTGTCGTAGCACCGGGAGTGTCCTCGCCTTTTTTGATAGTTTCTTGATACTCCTTGTACTCTTTTTCCAAATTCTCCAGACTTGATTGTCTGAGATCTTCATTAACATCAAGGATGACATAGCTGGCAAAATAGACAACTTTTTCAATCTCTGCCCCTGACAAACTAAGAATTGCTGCGGTGATGCTAGAAGTGCCACGAACATACCAGATGTGTGCTGTTGGGACAGCCAAGTCAATATGCCCCATACGAACACGGCGCACAGATGATCGAGTCACCTCGACACCACATTTATCACAAACTACTCCTTTATAACGGATTTTTTTATATTTGCCGCAGTAACACTCCCAGTCTTTGGTTGGTCCGAAAATGCGCTCGCAAAAAAGACCGTCGCGCTCAGGCTTCTGGGTGCGGTAGTTAATAGTTTCCGGCTTGATAACTTCGCCGTGTGACCAAGAAAGAATATCCTCAGGCGAAGCAATTGAGAGTCGAATTGCTTCGAAATCGGATACTGTCGCTTGGTCTTTTACTTCTAGACTTGGCATAATATTTCCTCATTATCTAACTAAATTATTTATCTTCCTCAGATTCGACCTCTTCACTGACGATATCTTCATCCTCGTCTGTCTGATCCGCAGCAATTTCTGTTAGCTTTTCGTCAAGCTCTTCATCGTACTCCTCATTAGAATCTTCGCCATCTTCTTCGTAGCTCTCATCTCCCTGCTTGACCGGCAATTCAACCGTAGATGGTTTTTCGACAGGCGTTTCCTCGGCAGCAACAGCTTCTTCATGAGTTGTAATCAAATCAACATCAAGACAAAGACTCTGAAGTTCCTTAACCATGACGTTAAAAGCTTCAGGAATAACTGGTTTTTGAATCTTCTCACCTTTAATGATTGATTCATAAATGCGGCTTCGACCGACAATATCGTCTGACTTAATCGTCAACATTTCCTGAAGTGTGTGTGCAGCACCGTAGGCTTCCAGCGCCCAAACTTCCATCTCACCAAATCTCTGGCCACCAAACTGTGCTTTACCTCCAAGCGGCTGCTGAGTAATCATTGAGTAAGGACCGACGGAACGAGCGTGCATCTTATCATCTACCAAGTGGTGAAGTTTCAAGATGTACATGATACCGACAGTTGATTTGCGATCAAATTTCTCACCAGTCTTACCATCGGTCAGTTGAATTTTGCCATCCTCTGGTAGACCTTCGTCTCTGAGGCGCTGTTTGATTTCCGCAAGTGGAACACCGTCAAAGACCGGGGTGGCAATTTTGTAACCACCGGCGGCGGCGGCAAGTCCCAAATGCGTCTCCAATATCTGACCAACATTCATACGAGAGATAACACCAAGTGGGTTCAAGATGACATCAACCGGACGACCATCCGGCAGATAAGGCATATCTTCTTCCGGCAAGACAACTGAGATAACACCCTTATTACCGTGGCGACCAGCTAGTTTATCACCAACTGAAATCTTGCGTAACTGTGCGATTGATACTTCGACCAACTGGTAAACGCCGGCTGGAAGTTCATCGCCATTTTCTTTGGAAAAAATCTTAATGTTGACGACTTTGCCATATTCGCCGTGAGGCAAACGAAGCGAGGAATCACGAACATCTTTGGCCTTCTCACCAAAGATTGCTCGAAGCAGTTTTTCCTCTGATGACAACTCGGTCTCACCCTTAGGAGAGATCTTGCCGACGAGAATATCTCCTGATTTAACCTCTGCCCCGATGCGGATGACACCAACTTCATCAAGGTTTGAAAGAGCTTCCTCTGAGACATTTGGAATATCCCGAGTCAGTAATTCTGGTCCAAGCTTGGTGTCGCGAACTTCGATCGAATACTGCTCGATGTGAACAGATGAAAGAACGTGGTCTTGAACCAGGCGATTGGAAATAATAACCGCGTCCTCAAAGTTTGATCCGCCCCAAGACATAAAAGCAACCATTAGATTTTGACCTAGAGCCAATTCACCGTTTTGGGTCGCTGAGGAGTCGGCAATTACTTGACCCTCGACTACCTTGTCGCCAACTTTAACGATCGGTCGCTGATTGATCAAAGTTCCCTGATTGGAACGAGCAAACTTTTCTAGATAGTAATCATGATCCGGCCCCTTAGCTGGTTTGATGCGAATAAGGTTTGAGGATACGTGTGTGACTGTACCAGCCGCTTTTGCTGCTGCGACCTGACCAGAGTACTGTGCAGCTGATTTTTCCATACCAGTCCCGACCATTGGAGAGTCAGGATTGACTAGAGGCACAGCCTGACGTTGCATGTTTGATCCCATCATCGCACGAGCACCATCGTCGTGCTCAACGAAAGGAATGAGCGAAGTGGCAACAGAAACGATCTGACGCGGAGAAACATCGACATAATGAACATCAGTTGCCTTAGCCATGTCAGGATGACCATGTTTGCGAACAATAACTCTTTCACTCTTAATAAAGCCTTTTTCATCAATCTCTACTGAGGCTGGGGCAATGATGGTTTTTTCTTCAGTACCAGCGTCAACATAAACAATATCGTTAGTGACTTTGACTTTGCCGTTTTCGATCTTAACCGTGCGATAAGGAGTTTCCATAAAGCCATAGTCATTGACACGAGCATATGAAGCCATGTACGAAACTAGACCGATGTTTGGGCCTTCTGGCGATTCGATCGGACAGATACGACCATAGTGTGATTCATGTACGTCACGAACTTCAAATCCGGCACGTTCACGAGATAGACCGCCTGGACCGGTAGCTGATAAAGTTCGCTTGTGTTCCAACTCAGAAAGTGGGTTGGTCTGGTTCATAAACTGTGATAGCTGAGAGGAAGAGAAAAATTCCTGCAGAGAAGCGACAATCGGACGAGAATTGACCAGAGCCTGAGGTGTAATGTCAGCCGCTTCAAGAACACTCATACGATCTTTGGCGATACGCTCAACACGCAAAAGACCAACACGGACTCGACCCTGAACTGATTCGCCGATTGATTTAATACGGCGATTTTTGAGGGCATCAGTGTCATCTGGCTTAGCACCAGGTGTATTATTTAATCGGATAATTTCACGAATGATTGCGATCATATCTTCTCGACGAAACACTCTATTCTCTGGGGTGTTTGGCACATCGACACCAAGACGCTGATTTAGTTTGTATCGACCGACACGACCGATATCATAACGCTTTGGGTTGAAAAGGATCATATCGATAAATGATTTGGCTGATTCTGGAGTTGCTAAATCACCTGGTCGGATTCTCTTGTAGGTCTCGACAGCGCCTTCGTCATAGTTATGAGACGGATCCTTCTCGAGTGTGGCATCAATATATTTAAGCTCTTCGCCATCATCGACATCAGCAAAAAGCGCTTTTATCTCCTCATCAGTTGAGATACCTATGGCTCGCAAGAAAGTAGTGATCGGGATGCGACGCTTGCGGTCTACTTTAATAGTGATGACACCCCTTGAGTTACTCTCGATCTCAAGCCAGGCACCACGGTTTGGGATGACTTTGGCACCAAAGAAGTTGTCACCGCCGATTATTTCAGCCGTGAAAAGTACACCATAGGAACGAACAATCTGTGAAACAACACAGCGCTCGACACCATTGATAATGAAAGTACCATGCTCGGTCATCAGCGGAATGTCACCAAGGAAAACTTCACCTTCTTTAATCTCCTTGGTCTGTTTGTTTAGTAGGGAGACCTTGGCACGAAGTGGAGCCTTGTAGGTCATGTTTTTCTCGCGCGATGTCTTCTCGTCAAGACGTGGACGATCAAGATAATACTCGCCAAATGTCAGGGAATAGAGTTCGCCGGTAAAATCTTCGATCGGTGAGATTTCGTCAAGCAATTCGCGCAAACCTTCTTTGAAAAACCAATCGTATGATTTGGTCTGAACCTCGATGAGGTTTGGTAGATGCTCAAATTCTGCTTCAATTCGCGGCAGAATTCTCTCAGTAATTTGATCTTTTACTGGCATAAATCTCCTTTATATATGGTGATTTTTAATAATATTTTTTCAATTTATGTGGGGCAGAAAGTAACCACACACCAAAAAAATCGCCCTGTTTGGCAGAGGTGGCGTTTATCGTGTTAATTCATCTAGAGGACGATGGCTTGTCAACGCTTTATCCCACTCTAAAATATTCTATTAACCACATAATAGCATACAAGAAACTACTTGTCAACACACAAGTAAATTTTAAAATGAGTCATTGGTACAATTATAGATCAGTGGCAATTTTGTTGTCAATATCGCGTATATCTTCATTGATTAACACAGATAAAACGCCATATTTAGAAGTAACCAGCGCAACGTTTTTTTAATTCTTCTGCTTTAGAATATTTTTTATCACCTCGATATTAAAATTAGTTGCAGCTGAAATTGGAACAATAACTAATTTATTCTTTTTGAATTTTTTGACTATTTCACTAATCTGCTGATCAGACATCAGCTCAATTTTATTCAAAACAATAATTTCAGATTTTTTAACCAAATTATTCGAAAAACTTTTCAATTCTTTGCGGATCGTTTTGTAGTCAGTCAGCGGGTCGATGGATTCGGCGGAAATTAGATGCACAAGCAGTTTCGTTCGTTCGATGTGCTTCAGGAATTTAATACCCAAGCCTTTGCCTTCGTGAGCTTTTTCAATCAATCCTGGAATATCGGCGATAATTACTCGCTTGTCGTCAGCGATAAGTGTGCCGATGTTTGGCTCCAGGGTTGTGAAAGGATAATTAGCAATCTTTGGTTTGGCATTGGTCAGTACTGAAATTAACGTCGACTTGCCGGCGTTTGGCAGACCGATCAGGCCGACATCAGCAATCATCTTGAGGATTAGCTTGATCTTAGCCGATTCCCCTCTCATGCCCTTCTTCGACCACTCCGGTGCCTGCTTGATCGAAGTAGCAAAGTGCTGATTACCCCAGCCGCCTCGACCACCTTTCAAGAGAACGACGCGATCATTGTCTTTGGTAATATCAGCAAGCAATTCGTCTTTTTGAAATATCTGTGTACCAAACGGTACCTTCATGACCAGATCTTCGGCATTTTTGCCGTGCATGTTTTTGCTCATGCCCTTTTGACCATCATCCGCTAGAAATCTTTTGACTCGGTTAAAATCAGCCAGACCGTGAATGTGGTCTATGGCTTGAAATACGATATTTCCACCATTACCACCATCGCCGCCATCAGGGCCACCATTTGGTACATATTTCTCACGTCGAAAAGAGACGGCTCCATCGCCGCCATTTCCCGCCTTGACATAAATTTCAACTTCGTCGATAAACATTTAGATCAGTCACAAGTATACAGTACTCATTTTTAACATTTAACACTGAAATAATACCACAAAATCGCGACAAAGACAACTTTATTCTTTTTCGTAATTCGTATTTAGTTCGTATTTAGCAATAACTAGTAGATAAACCCTTTGATCTTACTGTCGTGAGTAGAAATTGTTCGTGTAGTTCGTACTCCAAAAATCGGTGCGTTCATCTCTGAAATTGTCATCTGATCACCACTGACAGACTCAACATATGCTACATGACCCCAAAACGATTCTCTAGTCACCACGATCGCTCCTGAAACAGCGCTCGAACCGGTCGAGTAACCGGCCCTCTTAGCTGAATTCAGCCATTGACCACCGTTGCCCCAACTAGCTGGCACAGCTCTACGTGTTGCCACATAGTATGTACAATAGCCATAAGGATAGGCATTACGAATACTGCCTGCAGGGCGAGAAATTGCCAGCTTCTGTGCTGCTGTCTTTGCCTTAACTTTTTCGGCAGCTGCAAATGCGGCTGCCTGCTTCTGTGCTATTATTGTAGCCGAAACCTCGTAACCGCGCGGTGGAATTTTGAGCTTCTGACCTGGCTTGATAAGATCGTTATTAGAAAGGTCATTGAGATAAGCCAGCGTTGCAATCTTAACCCCAAATGCCCAGCCGATCGCCGACATAGTGTCACCATTACGCACGGCATAGTAAACAGTTTGCGACGAATTATCCGGAAGAGGTTCGGTACGAGTAGTAATTTGTGTGTCAGTCGGCGCTGCATTGTAAGCGAAGCCACTAGAGTAGTTCGCAGAGGTGATGGAGTCTTCAACAGCTTTAGCACTATTGTCGAGATGGGGGGTGAATCGGTCAACGTCAGAGACAACGGCTAGCTCAATATTAGGATCAAGACTATTAATCTGATGAGTAAGGTAATAAGCCTGTACTCGATCATTTATATTTGAAAAAGCAACGATAAAAAACAAGAAAGCTATAACCAAGTGCGGCAACAGCTTATTACTAATCATTTTTTTAAAGAAGATTCGAATGCTCACACGTGCAAGTTCGATTTTTTGAGACAAAAAATAAAGCCCTTTCTGCATTTTTTTGCCGGTTTGCTGCAAATTTCCCCTAAAGGCTTTGATATTTGTGTGGATTTTCTTTACCCACTCTGAATTGTCTTTGTCACCATTCTGATCCCTGGGCGACGGTGGTTCTAGGTCTAACATTAGAGCCATAATGAGTATGTGCTGCTTTTCACAACACATGAGTCATTGTAACACCCCTGGCGTTACTGTCAAGTGGAAAACTACTGAACCCTGACTTTGAGAGCAGGTGTGCTGATTGAAACCACAGTGATTCCAGCCGGGACTTGGATATTCGTCTTAGATAACACAAGGTTACTGATCCCACTACTATCTGGCTGGTTGGTAGTAAGATCAAGAAGGACAGTGAAATCTTTGTCGCCGAGAGAATTGAGCTGATCGAGAGACCCCGCACAGACAACTGAGATGCTACCTGGATCAGTCGAAACAATCTTGTAGTTACCTGAACTAACTTTAAAGTTAGTTAAATTGAAAGTTTTTGATGTTTCTGTCGGTGATATAGAGATCGTCACATGAATCTTGGTGGAGTTATTATTGAGAATAGTCAAACCACTTGGTACTGACAAAGATATGTCCTTGGTGATATCACTGGTCGCTCCGGTAACATCAATAGGCTGCGTCGAGAGATACGAAGTGGCGAGAACTGTACTCCTCACTCCAGAGATATCAATAGCACCAGGAGTCGATGTGATATTGGAAATATAATAGTTATCAGCCGGCACTCCATTGACCTGTACCTTCACTCCGACAGTCTTAGTGTTCGAGCCCTTGACCACCGAAACCTGTGCTTGGACCGAGTCTGGAGAAACAGTGATATCATTAATTTGTTGACCTTTTTCATCCAGGACATGTGGATTAATGTTTGCTGTAAAATCGGCATCTTGACCGCTCAGTGTGACGGTTGCCACAACTTCGTTGATATCAGCAACGACGCTTTTAGCACCTTTAATTTGAACTGTGTCTGGACTAAAGGCAATATCACCAGGAACCATACCGTCGGCAGCAGAACCATCAATTCGCTCGGAGACTTTGACTGTTTTAATCGCCAACGGCTCAAGAGTCACTAAAATTGACGATGGGTTCTGGTCAACAATTTGAACGCCGGAGATAGACGAGGTAACGTTGACTGGCACCTGATGTGTGCCAGCAGTTAAGCCAGTCAGATTTATCTCCGCCGTGAAAGTCTCTACTGATAATTGTTGCCAGACAGATGGTTCGGCCAGAATCTTCACCGAGACCTCATCGGTGTCGAAAATTGGAACCAAGTTTGCCGGAGTATTGCTTGCCTTTATCGTCAACGTTCCAGGGAATTTAGCAATCGTGTTTTGGCTTGAAGCCACCCACAGCCAGAGCAAAAAGGCGGCCAGCAAACAAAGCAGCTTCGCCCAAAGATTTTTGGTAATTATTTTTTTAGTAAATTTAATCATCTCTGCTAGTTGAAACCTTTAACAATCGGTTTAATTTAGCTCGAAGTTTATCCTCTGAGATTCGTCGCTCCAGTTTTCCATTTAGGGCAATAGAGACTATACCGCTGTCTTCAGACACCACTATGGCAAGTGCATCGGAATTTTCAGTGATACCAATAGCTGCGCGATGACGCGTTCCTAGGTTGCCACTGATTCTTGTCTCGGTAACTGGTAAGACAACTCTGGCCGCAACGATTTTTGCATCAGCAATTATTACCGCCCCGTCGTGAAGTGGAGATTTGGGATAAAAAATTGACAGTAACATATCTGCAGTAACTTCAGCGTTTATTCTATTGCCGTTCTCTGCATACTCTCGCAAACCGGTTTTACGCTGCAGAATAATCAATCCACCAATTTTAGATGAAGACAGCGAATATACTGCGCGAGTCACAGCATCGACTACGGCGTTTTTGTGTTCTTTTTGGAATGAATGGTCTCCGATAAATTCGGCCCGGCCAAGCTTTTCCAGAGCACCGCGCAGCTCGGGTTGGAAAACGACCGGGATAGCGACGACCAAGACTGCACCGACGTATTTCAATATCCAGTTTAGAAGTACTAGATTAAATAATTGACCAACAGTCAGCAGAATTAAAATGACAAAAAGACCATAAAGTATTCTCAGCGCTCGAGTCTCATATAGAAATATATAGATCAGATAAAAGAAGGTAGCAACTATCAAAATATCAAGTAACAATAATGGGACTGAGGTCGTCTTCAAATTATCAAGGAGATAATACGACTTGTCCGAAATTCCTAATACTTTTCCGGTAATGTCAGGTGTCACGTTATTTTTCTTTTTTTAGCTTAATTTAATTATACACCAATCAAAAACCTTTTCAACGCTAGTAGGGCAAAAACAAAAACCCGCCGAAAATCAGCGGATTTTTGTAAAAAGTTGAAAATAACTTTATT
>Ga0172371_10005153_pt1 | contig 19491 bp, 14 predicted proteins | sample Lak12m_FD_114543 | JGI IMG/M metagenome (GOLD analysis project Ga0172371, IMG submission 114543) | Freshwater microbial communities from Kabuno Bay, South-Kivu, Congo - kab_022012_12m | ecosystem: Environmental > Aquatic > Freshwater > Lake | place: Democratic Republic of the Congo: South-Kivu... | reverse complement strand
CCACCATCCCCGTAACAACCGAGTGGTTTGCTCGGGAAAAAGCTGGTGCAGCCGATGGTGGAGAGATTACAGCTTTTTCTACCTTTATAAGTTGCTCCAAAACTCTGTGCGGCATCTTCGATAACAGGAATGCCACCATTCCTAGCAGCTATGGTGTTTATCTCATCCATATCCGCAGGCTGCCCATACAAACTAACGGGGATTATTGCTTTGGTGCGGGGACTTATCGCTTCTTCGAGCAAGGCGGCATCGATGTTGCAAGTGTCTTCTTCAATATCTACAAAAATAGGTTTAGCACCTGACAACACAACAACTTCGGCGGTGGCAACAAAAGTAAAAGGCGTGGTTATAACTTCATCACCATTCCCTACTCCCAGCGCCATTAGGCTTATTAGCAATGCCTCCGTCCCGCTCGCGACGGTTATGCAATGTTTAGCACCCGTGTATTCCTGTAGCCTCTCTTCTAACTCTTTGACTTCGGGACCAAGAATGTATTGCCCATGCTCCAAAACTCGAGCGATGCGCTCGATTATTTGTGGTTTGAGAGCTTTGTACTGCGTTTTCAGATCAATGAAAGGAACTTCCATTAAGAAACCTTTCTACAACCAGTTTTACGGGTTCTTTTGCCTGACTATACCGTTAACCTATTACTTATATCGGCTTACCGCGAGAGGTTATCTTTAAGGAAAGCAGAACCACTGTTGATGTTTGGCGTTTTTCCCCCATTTTATCCCACTAAATCATGAAATCATACACAACGGAGTTGGCATGGCATTCTAGTTGTCTAGTTGGAATCAATCATTCTTTCTGAATTTCGAAACGAAATAACACCATCGCGCAGGCGATAAATCTCTCCACTATGGGAACAGATTGCTTCGCCATCACCAACAAGAGGCAAGGGAAGTCGCTCACCGTATTTACTCATCCAACCAGCTTGCCTGGCAGGATTACCAATCATTAGCGCATAAGCCTTTACATCGCGATTGACCACGGAACCCGCCCCAATAAAAGCGTATTCGCCAATGGTTATCCCACAAACGATAGTCGCATTGGCACCAATGGTTACGCCCTTTTTGAGCAAGGTGTGGCGATATTCGTCTTTGCGGGGAACAGCCGCACGGGGATTATAAACATTGGTAAACACACAAGAAGGGCCACAAAAGACATCATCTTCGAGGGTAACAGCGTCATAGATGCTGATATTGTTTTGAATTTTGCAATTATTACCGATAACGACATCGTTGCCTACGAAAACATTCTGTCCTAAAGAACAATCATTGCCAATGTGGGCTCCCCCACAAATGTGCGTCCAGTGCCAAATACGGGTGCCATCACCAATCTGGGCGCCTTCGTCAACGATTGCCGTTGGATGGATAAACACCGCCACTTTAGTACTCCAAAGGAAGAGATACAGTCTTGCCATCGCGGGCAGAAATGTAGGCGGCAATGATTATCTCTAGAGATTTCAACCCCTCCCGTCCATCTGTTTCGGGCAGGGCAAGACCCCTTAGAACATCCACGATGTTTTTGTAATACAAGGGGTGTCCAAAACCATAAACCGATGTCGTTTCATAATTGGCTGTTTTTATCTGCTCATCGTAATCTTTATTATTGGCAAAATCCCACCATTGTATTTCATTGACCGCCATACCCCCAACCCGCACGGTACCTTTTTCGCCAATTATCGTTATGGAACCTTCCTTGTTCTTAGGATAGGTTAGCATCGTAACCGACATGGAACCGATTGCACCATTGCGCCACTGCACATTCATCACCACCGTGTCCTCGACCTCGATATCCCGAGTTGTGCTGATAAACGCCTGCACTTTATCGACGGGACCTATCAACCAATCCAACAAATCAACATAATGGCTTGCTTGATTCATCAGTGCCCCACCATCGAACTCCCAAGTGCCCCGCCAGGCAGCAGAATCATAATACTCTTGGGGACGGCTCCAAAACACATTCAGATGAACGAGATGGATTTTGCCAAAGCGCTTTTCTTTCAAAGCTCTTTTAAGCAACTGCAAAGTCGGATTACGACGGTTCTGCTTGACAACGAATAGTCGCACCCGTGCCTCATCACAGGCTTTGACCATCCCCAAAGCATCCCCCCAACGGGTCGCCATCGGCTTTTCCGTTACTATAGCAACACCACTGCGAGCGGCTAGAATCGCTTGTTCGGCGTGAAGACCGCTGGGTGTACATAAGGAAAGCACATCCAATTTTTCTTTTACCAACATCTCTTGAAGCAGCTTATAGCCGGCAACACCATAATGGGAGGCACAGGCGGCAAGTCTATCCTTATCGATTTCACATACAGCAACCAGTTCCATATCTTTATCGTGCTTTTTTATGGAACTGAAATGATTCTGGGCTATGCGCCCACAACCAACAACCGCTATGCGGATTTTTCGTCCCACTATCGTCTTATACATAGCTTTCCCCTTTTAAGCGTATATCTGGAAACTACTTGCCACTGGCTAAGCTTGCACAACTTTATCCTCACAAGGGTAGCGCCCCCTCGTATCCACAATGAGCCGAGAGAATTCCTTTATTTTTGTATAATCGAACAAATCATGATCTGTGGCAAGCAATACACAATCGTAGCTTTGTAAGTTTTGGGGAGTGAGTGGAACCGATTCTTGCGAAAAACGATATTTTCTCATTGGGGGAAGATAGGTGAAATAAGGATCACTATAATCTACATGCACCCCTTTTGCTACCAACAACTCCATTAGACGCAAGGAAGGTGACTCCCGTAAATCATCAACATTTTTCTTATAGGCAACACCCAAGACCAACACTCGCGCGCCAAGCACCGATGTGCCTTTGGCATTTAGCGCCTCTATAACTTTTTGGACGACATATTCGGGCATCATTGTGTTGATTTCCCCCGCCAACTCTATGAAGCGGGTGCTAAAATTATACTCCCGTGCTTTCCAAGTTAAATAAAAGGGATCGATAGGAATACAATGTCCACCCAAACCAGGACCAGGATAAAAGGCTTGAAAACCAAAGGGCTTGGTTGCAGCCGCACCAATAACCTCCCAAATATTTATACCCATTCTATCGAAGAGCATCTTCAATTCATTTACCAATGCGATGTTTACCGAACGGTAGATGTTTTCCAGCAACTTCGCCGCCTCGGCTACATCCGTCGAGGAAACGGGAACCGTTTTTTTTACCACACTCGCGTAAACGGCATTGGCTACCTCCAGACAATCTTTACTATAACCTCCCACCAGCTTGGGAATGGTGGAAGTGCTAAAGTGCTCGTTGCTAGGATCTTCCCTTTCTGGGGAGTATGCCAAGAAAAAATCTTTTCCCGCTTTTAGCCCCGTCGCCTCTAGAATTTCTCGGATATCCTTACTTGTAGTCCCAGGGTATGTTGTCGATTCTAACGAGACTAGTTGTCCTTTTCGAAGATGTTGCGCGATACTTCGCGCCGTCCCAAAGACATAGCGCATATCCGGCTCACGATGTTTGGTAAGGGGAGTTGGCACACAGATGATCAGGCAGTCGGCAACAGCAAGCTGTGTAAAGTCATTGGTAGGGAAAAATCGTTTGCTAATAGCCACGATTTTGTTCGAAGGGATATGTTTGATATAGGAATCGCCCTTCCTCAAAGAATTGATCTTTGCTTCATCCAAATCAAAACCATATGTAGAAAAACCAGATGAACAAAACTCTATAGCCAAAGGCAGACCGACATAACCAAGTCCAATGATACCGATCTTGGCTTCTTTGCAACGCACCTTTTTCAAAAGCTCGTTCTTCAATGTAGCTACCCTCTAACTAGGCAGTTTCCTGCTTGCCTCTTCGGCTCATCACTAAGACAAGCTATTTTTTCTACAACTTGAACTAATAAAAAAATGGCTGCCTGATATTAGGCAGGCACAGTGATTATAAGGAATGCTAACCTTAAGTTCTATGCTTTTCAACACCAAACTTGGCAAGGAATACTAACGGCTTTCCTCACAGAGGCATCGTGGAAATAGTTAACGACATACCATCTGGGGTAATTTTCCTCTTCGGCATTCTTCTTTATCATACGCCATAAACTTGTTTTTATGGTCGGGGCGGCAGGATTTGAACCTGCGACATCCTGCTCCCAAAGCAGGCGCGCTACCAAGCTGCGCTACGCCCCGTTTTCCAGCAAATATCTTCTGAGAGCATAAAAGGCGGCGGCGCGGTGCGATACTTTGTTTTTTTCGTCAAGCGATAATTGCGCCACCGTTCCTCCTAAATCCGGCACATAAAAAACGGGGTCATAACCAAAGCCGTTGTTTCCGATCCTCTCGAAGCAGATTGTCCCTTCCAGTTTACCCTCGAAACTTGTTATATCACTTTCGCTTTTATACAAAACCAAGCAGCAAACAAAACGCGCCTGCCGCTCTTCCTTCCTGGCAAAGCGCAATTCCTCTAACAATTTGCTGATGTTTGCGGCATCTTGCTCTTCCCCGCCTTGTGAGTTGCCACTTTCAGCATAACGAGCCGAGAAGATGCCCGGCGCCCCTTTTAAGAAATCCACCTCCAAACCCGAGTCATCGGCAAGGGTAATTTCCCCAGTGGCGAGAGCCGTTGTCCTTGCCTTTTTCAAGGCGTTCTCATAAAAACTCCTGCCGTCTTCGAGGATATCGGGAACATTGGGGAAATCACCAAGGGCAAGCAACTCTACGCCCACACCTGCCAGCAGCGCCCGTGCCTCACCAACCTTTCCCCTATTCCTGGAAGCAAAAACTATCCTCATAAGAGCACATTCCCTACGATGCTTCTTTGTAAAGCAATTATCTCCTCGATGCCGCCCCTTGCCCTCTTTAGCATCTCTTCGAAAATAACATTGCTAAAGGGAGACCCCTCTGCCGTCGCTTGCACTTCCACAATTCCTCCATTTCCCGTCATGACAAAATTGGCATCTACTTCAGCTCGCCCATCCTCTTCATAGTTCAAATCAAGCAGTACCTCACCAGCGACAACACCAACACTAATCGCCGCCAAATAATCGCTAACGGGGATGCTAGGAATTACCATATTTGCTATCATCTTTTCGAAGAGCAGCACCAGGGCTATAAAAGCTCCCGAAATAGAGGCGCTACGGGTGCCACCATCAGCCTGTAACACATCGCAATCGATGTAGATTGTTCGTTCCCCATATCTATCCAAATCGACGACGGAGCGCAGGGCTCGCCCAATGAGCCTTTGTATCTCTTGGCTTCTGCCGTTTATCCTTCCCACACTTATCTCCCGCGGCAAGCGGGTAGCGGTGGAAGCAGGCAACATTGCGTATTCCGCCGTAAGCCAGCCTTTTCCCGTACCCCGCAGAAACGGTGGCACACCATCGATTAGCGTCGCTGCGCAGATAATTCTCGTATTACCCATCTCCCAAAAGACGGAGCCACCGCTATTCTTCAAAAAATCGGCGGTTATCTTGATATTCCTTATAGTTTCGTTGTTTCTTCCGTCATTACGCATTTCTTTTTAAACCCGATCTTTCTCATGATAATCGCTCTAAACATCTTCCGTTTCCATTTTCTTATGTGTCATGATTGTCGATAACTAAAGGGCATCATTTATCCCTTGGGCGATGGCGCTAGCGATTCTTTGTTGATACTCTTTTGTTAATATTTTCTCCTGTTCTTGGGGATTAGTGGCAAAACCAATCTCTATAACCACAGTAGGCACACTCGCACCCTTGAAAATAGGCATAGGTGCCTGCCGAATCCCCCTACTCTTACGCCCCAATACACTTATCATCGCCTTCTCGATACTAGTAGCAAAACGCACACCCTCGTTGAAAATATGGTTGCGCAGCATATCCCCTAAAATTTGGTTTTGCCCACCTCCAGCACCTTCACTACCATTAGAAATCTTATGAAAATCCCCAAGATAGATTTCAAAGCCTTCTTGCTTCTTATCGAAAGCGGCATTGAGATGTAAGCTTACCAATAGTAAAGTTGGCGCCATATTGGCGCTTTTTTGCCGCAAATTTATCGATATTTTTTTATCTTTTTCTCTGGTCATCTGCACCATAGCCCCCCCATCTTGCAATTTTTGCCTCAGATAGAATGCCACTTGCAGCGTTATATCTTTCTCGATAGCCCTGCCCACCCTCACCCCAAAATCCTCGCCACCATGGGCAGGGTCAATGACGATGACATCGGCATGCGCTGCTCCGCCCATTGCACAGATAAACACGAACAAAGCCGCCCAACAAAAAAAGCGTCTGTTTGCTTTCAACATCGCTTACTTGTCCTTTCCCTAACCTCTTCCTTTGCGCTCCGTGAGGCAGCATCGAGTTGTTGTTCCCCCGTGAAGAAACTCGAAATTTTCTCGATCTTCATTTTATTCGCAACCTCTCGACATGCAAAACGCCGCTCAACCTTTGAATGGCATTGACGATACGCTGGTAGTGCTCCAGATCATGAACATCGACTTTGAAATCACAAACCGCTTCCAAATTAGGGTTTTTGGTATCCACCGCGGCATGGCTGATATTGGCGTCTTGAGAGCTAATAGCGTTGGAGACATCCGCCAACACCCCTTTGCGGTCACGGCAAACTACCCGCATGAGGACGGTGTAGAAATCTTTTGTGTTATTACCCCAACTCAATTCCCTGAGCCTGTCCTCATCGACATTGGCTATATAATGGCAGTTATGGGCATGAACTATAATCCCGCGTCCCCGAGAAATATAACCTATTATTTTATCACCGGGAATCGGATCGCAACATTTGGCAAATTTTACCAGCATATTGTCGATGCCAGAAATGGAAACACCCTTGACGCCATCTGGACTCTTTCTTTTCCGCCGCGGCTTTAGCAACTCTGCCGCATCGCCCACCGCCTCTTGTTTATTCCCCTGTAAAAAACGGTTCGTTATGTATTTTGGTGATACCTGCCCTTTACCAATCAAGGTATAAAGCCCTTCTACCTCCGATAGCGAGAGTTCCTTGAGAATTTCCAAAAGCTTTTCCGATTTAAGCAGGCTAGATAAGCGAGCATGGCTTTTTTGCAGATCTTTCTCCAACATCTCCTTACCCATCTCGCTCGTGCGTTTTTTGTCTTCCTCTTTTATCCAAGCCTTTATCTTTGCCTTGGCACGGCTAGAAACAACGAATTTTAGCCAGTCCCGACTGGGACGGTGCCCGGCTTGCGTTATTATCTCCACCGTATCCCCATTTTGCAATTCATGCCTAAGGGGCACCATCTTGCCGTTAACCCGTGCTCCTACACACTGATCACCAACACTCGTGTGCACGGCATAAGCAAAATCAATGGGCGTTACCCCTGCCGGCAGTTCTTTGACATCTCCCTGAGGGGTAAACACATAGACTTCATCAGAAAAGAGTGCGCCTTTGAGCTGAGACATATACTCTCGGGGACTATCCGCATCTTGCTGCATTTCCAGAAGTTCCCGGATTCTCTCTATTTGCTTGTTACCGCTATCTTGCTCTTCTCCCTCCTTATAGCGCCAATGTGCCGCAATGCCCTTTTCCGCCCATTCGTGCATCTCTCGGGTGCGGATTTGTATTTCGATCCTTTCCCCCATTGGCCCAATTACCGTCGTGTGCAAAGAGCGATAGCCATTAGCCTTGGGAACTGCGATATAATCCTTGAACCGACCGTGTACGGGCTTCCAACGGGCATGAATATAGCTAAGCGCTTCATAGCATCGAGGTTCTTTATCGTTTTCCAGAATAATTCTAAAGGCTATGAAATCATAGACTTCTTCGAAACTTATCCTTTGTTTCTCCATCTTACTGTAAATGGAAAAAAGGTGTTTCGCGCGCCCGCTAATTTCGGCACTAAACCCTTCCTGCCGCATCTCTTGGGCAAGCAACCCTTTCACATTGGCAATAAAAGACTCGCGCTCTTTCATTCTCAGGGAGATTTTATCCGCCAAGCTCTCATAGGCAATGGGATGGAGATAACGAAAAGCCGTATCTTCCAACTCTACTTTCATCCAATAGATGCCCAAGCGATTGGCAAGTGGCGCATAGATTTCCACCGTTTCGGCGGCAATCTGTCTCCTTTTCTCTTCACTCTTATGAAATTCTAGGGTCTTCATGTTGTGGACTCTATCGGCAAGGCGCACTAACAAAATTCTAATATCGGTGGACATCGCCAAAATCATCTTTCGAAAATTTTCTGCCTGATGCTGCTCCTCATTGCGAAAAGAGATTCGACTGATTTTGGTCAGTCCCTCTACGAGAAAGGCAACATCCTTACCGAAATCCTTTTGGATATCCTCGATAGTGGCGTGGGTATCCTCCACCGTGTCGTGCAATAAACCAGCAACTATGGAAGCTCTATCCATTTTCATATCGGCAAGAATATCAGCAACCGCCAGGGGATGGCTTAGATAGGGCTCGCCGGAAAAGCGCAACTGCCCGCGATGGACGCTGGCAGCATAGACATATGCCTTTTTTATATCTTCCCGCTCTTCATCGGTTAGAAAAGACAGTGTTTTGTCCAATATGTCGGTAATTCTGATCATTACCGTAATCCTTTGGAAAGTATTGCTGAAAACGGCAAACCATATCTTGGATGCCGTGCCCTTTTCTTATTGAGACAAAGCTTCTTGCTTCATCTTCATTATCACGGAACGGGCATTTTCGAGCTTTACTTCTGTTATGGCACCACTCTTTCGTTCGCGTATTTCTACAACCCCTGCCGCTATTTTCTTAGGACCTATCGTTATCCTGATGGGAATACCCAGCAAATCAGCGTCGTTGAACTTTACCCCCGCGCGCTCATCGCGCTCATCCCAGAGTACATCTATCCCAGCTGCGAGCAACTCGGTATATAGTTTCTCGGAACAACATGCCGATTTAGCATCGTTGATGTTTACGGTCGTTATAATCACTTCGAAGGGAGCAATCGCGAGGGGCCAAATGATGCCGTTTTCATCATGATTTTGTTCGATACTTGCCGCCACTGTCCTACCAATACCAATGCCATAACAGCCCATAACCATCATCTGTTCCTCTCCTTCCGCATCGAGAAAAGACGCACCGAGCTTCTCGCTGTATTTGACACCGAGCTTGAAGATATGCCCGACTTCGATGCCGCGGGCGATGTTTATTGGCTTGCCGCAACAGGGACAGACATCGCCCAATTTTACAACCCGCAAATCGGCAAACTCTTCGATGAAATAATCCCTCCCCCTATTGACACCCACAATGTGATAATCCTCTTTGTTGGCACCCATTACAGCATTGCTTATCCCCAATAGGGAATAATCACCGATTACCCGACATTTGATTCCCACCGCACCCACAAAGCCAGATGGCGAATTCGCCACGCTCCTTATCGTCGCTTCGCCGGCAAGTTCCAATTCGCTGCAGGCGAGGTAATTCTTTAATTTTATTTCGTTTAGCTCGCAATCTCCACGAATCAAGATAGCGATAGGTTTGCCATCGACAAGCATGATGAGTGTCTTGACCACAACACATGGAGAAACTCCGAGAAAAGTACAGATATCATCTATCGTGCGCACATTGGGCGTATGCACCTCTTTCATAGGAGCGGGAGCGAAGGAGGCATCTGGCATCTGCTCGAACGATGGTTTCGGCACCTCTGCCTTTTCCATGTTGGCGGCGTAATTACAGCTCGAACAATAAACAACCTCACTCTCACCGCTCTGAGCCATCACCATAAACTCATGGGAAGAACTACCACCAATGCTGCCCGTATCCGCCTCCACAGCACGATATTTCAAGCCGCAATGAGAAAAAATAGCGCAATAGGCAGCATACATCTTCTGGTAACTGACATCCAACCCCGCATGGCTTACATCGAAGCTATAAGCGTCCTTCATTATAAATTCACGACAACGCATAACCCCAAATCGGGGGCGGACCTCATCACGAAACTTGGTCTGTATCTGATAAAAATTGCGCGGTAAGTGACGGTATGTCTTTATTTCTTTGCGGATGATGTCCGTTATCACCTCTTCGTGCGTGGGAGCCAAGCAGATATCACGATCGTTTCGGTCACGCAGGCGGAATAGCTCTTTGCCATAGTACTGCCATCTTCCCGATTCCTGCCAGAGCTCCGCTGGCTGCATCATCGGCATCAACATCTCTTGGGCACCAGCTTTATCCATTTCCTCGCGCACAATTTTTTCCACCTTGCGGAGTGCCCGATAACCAAACGGCAAATACGAATAAACCCCGTTGGCAAGCCTCCGAATCATCCCCGCGCGTAACATCAACTGATGGGAAATTACCTCCGCTTCGGAAGGTAGCTCTCTGATTGTTGGTAACAACATCTCTGAGTAACGCATTGCCTCTTTCCCTTCTCTTTCTTCTCTCTCCGCTTTTTACCGGTAGTCTCTTTTCTATTGTATTCTAAGGCTTGGGGAATAGTTTTCTAAAATATACCCATCTCTCGAATGCCTTCTTATCTCTCTTTACTCCAGCATCTCGATAAAAAGGAGGTAAGGAGAAACATAAGAAAAACCGTCTCGTTTCGCGCTTATTGTTTATTAGAGAGCTTTGCATAATGTTGTTCAAAGGCCTCTATTAATCCGACAATTGAAAATGGCAAATTTTGCCTAGCAATATTAAATAATATGAAAAGCGCCAAACAAATCATAACCTCCGTCCATTGGAAAACTTTCCCCCTAACATTTCTGTTAAGTGTTCCATTAAAGTTCCCACAAAATCAGCCTCTGCTACCTTTTTTATCGCTTTACCTTTCTTAAAGAGCATACCCGCTCCTTTGCCGCCAGCAATACCGATGTCTGCGTCTTTCGCCTCACCAATTCCGTTAACGACACACCCCATCAACGCCACCGTTATATCCGCTTTGACCCCCTGGAGCCGCTCTTCCACTTCCTGCACCAAGAGCGGTAGGTTTATCTCGCAACGCCCACAAGTAGGACAGGAGATGATATTCACGCCCAAGCGTCTGATATTTAGAGCACTTAAAATGCCATAAGCGATTGGCAACTCGGCAAGGGGGTTACCTGTAACCGACACGCGCAGGGTATCGCCAATCCCATCACAAAGTAGAGTACCAATGCCAATGGCAGATTTTATAGCAGCGTTCATTAGGCTCCCCGCTTCGGTTACACCAAGGTGCAAAGGATAATTCGTTTTGTGTGAGATGAGCCGATAAGCGGCGATGGTTGTGGCTACATCCGATGATTTGAGAGATAATTTGAAATTCTCGAAACCGTTGTCTTCCAAAAAACTAACAGCACGCAAGGCACTTTCTACCAACGCTGCTGCCGAGGAATGACGATGTTTATCCCATAAGTCCTTTTCCAACGAACCGGCATTTACTCCGATACGAATGGCAGCCCCCTTAACACGAGCAGCGGCAAGCACCGTTTTTAAATCGGCTTTAGAGATATTCCCAGGGTTGATTCTGATTCCATCCGCACCTGATTCGAGTGCCGCAAGGGCAAGGCGATGGTCGAAATGAATATCGGCAATGAGGGGAATTTTTATGCCCTTTTTAATGAAGGCAATGGCTTGTGCCGCCTCCATATCAGGAACCGCCACTCGCACTAATTCACACCCTGCTTCCGCTAGGCTGTTTATTTGCGCAACCGTAGCGGTAACATTGCGAGTGTTGGTGTTGGTCATCGACTGGACAACAATGGGGGCTTCCGCACCAATTTTGATGCTACCGATCTCTATCTGCCGTGTTTTTCGCCGTTTGCGCAGCGCCTCCAAAACCTTACCGCCCCTCTCTTATTATTGCCGAGTATCAACAATAGCTGGGAATTTTTAACACAGGAGCCTAGCAAAGACAAGGAGGGGGTTGGGTATGGAATAGGGCTAACCGTTCAAATGAGTATCCGATTTAGAAGTGAAAATACAATGCTTAAACACTACCCAGTATTACTTGGAAGACGAGTTAGTGCTTTGCTAAAGGAAGGCTTAACCTAAAATTATCCTTTTAAAATTAAACGGAGGGGACGAAACGATTCCTCGAAGCCAACCTTCCATTCTCCATCTTCCTTGAACATTCTTAAAATGGCACTTCGGGAGGCGCCCCTGTAGGTGATAACAATTTCTGCCTCTTGTGCTCCAATCTTTCCCATAGACCAAACGCTCTGCTCCGTTACCAAGGAGGGATTAAAATTGGCTAAAAAGTTGTCCCAATAGGTTTTGGCAATGATTCCCCCTTCGTTAAAATCACTTGTGATTACCGCTTTTGCACAAGAAGATTGGGGTAACTGTCGGCATTTGTCATATATATCGATAATTATTCTATTTTTTGATTCTCGACTGAGATTTTCCCATATCTCCGGATAATTTTTCTGCTCCATAGAGGCAAAAAAAAGCTCTGCCGTTGCTAAAATTGCCCCTGTCTCCTTATCCCATTTTGCTGGGCTCTTGATTGCGCTTCCCCCACAAGCATAAACAAAAAGGGAAACTAACAAGAAAAAAGGGAAACATTTTAAAACTGCCTTTTGTAAAACCATGGGCAACCATCCTCACATAGCAACATTATCGGAACTAAATGAGTAACCAATCTTGGAAAATCTCGATATGAGAGCTTTGCATAATACAACAAGCTCACCAATGCGTCATTCCCTTGAGCGCGGGAATCCAATATAATTAATACATTGACAGCTTGACGAGCAAGCCAAGAATGCTAAATACTTAGTTGTTCAAAGGTCTCGATATAATAATGACTAGGCATCATTAGTGAATAGGGGTTGTATGCGAAGTAGGTGTTTTTGTCTCTGAGGCAACTGTCGTTACCACTGCCGCGGCTGTTATCCCCGCCACTGCCGTCACTGTGCCAATTGTCCCGGCAGTAACACCTACCATTGCTGTTGTTCCCGCCACGGTTCCGGCTGTCGCGGCGGCTCCCGTCGCGGCAGCGGCTCCTGTAGTGGCAGCGGCTCCTGTAGTGGCAGCCGTGCCTGTGGCGGCACCTGTCGCCGCTGTTCCTGAAGCAGCGCCAGTTGCTGTCGTCCCTGCGGTTGCTCCGGTTGTTGTTGTTCCTGTGCCTGCCGCTGTTCCAGTCGTCCCTGTACCAGAGCCGCCAACCGCTTTATCAAAAAGCCAACCGGCAGCCCTTTTTTTAATGGTTGTTTCTGCCGTTGCTGCAGTACCAGTTTCGGCAACACCAAGAGCGGCAGCTCCTACCGGATCTGCCTTACTGCTCACCGGCATAGCGATAGAGATAAACACCAAGCAAACTACAAAAAGCAAAGCACATACCAAGCTCTTTCTAAAAAACATCAAAACCTATCCTCCTTTATCAAGAGACATGATCAAGAAACATACAATTAAGTGTAGAAAATACTTAAGTTTTTCTGTGGCGGCTAAAGGCTTTTTATATCCTTGTCAATATAAATGCCGACATTTCTACCTATGTAATCAAAAAGAGGATTGTAGTGTTCGATATCTTGGGCAACATCTCGCGTCCAAGGGGATATGGAAAAATAGTAGCTAGTTCTAGAATCTGCCCCCTTAAAAAACCTCAATGGGATAGAAACGCCAATTCCTTTATCCCTGTAACCATTGTTGATCCCATCGTTGAAAACACTGGTATCGGTTATTCCATACCATGCATATAGTGTTAAGCCATTGTAAAATTTGCTGACAGTGATACGCGCCCCCTTATCTCCGGCTAAAAATCTGCCCATTTTTAGATCGATTGCTATTTCCTGTTCAGGAATATTGAGACGGGTATTGAAAAAAGCCGTGTTATAGAAATCATTATAATTGTTCTGCTGCAATGACAAAGGTGCGCCTGCTTCGCGTTTTTGCACAAGGCTGCCGCTCATACCGAGCATAAATCGACCGGCAAGCAAAGGCATGGCAACTTCCGCATCCACTCCCGCGTATTGTAAATCTAGAATACCAATTGTTCCCCTTAGATGTATCTGTTGTTCCCCTTTTAATATCTGATCAAAAAGCAGTCTTTCGAGCAAAAGAGTTTCTTGTATATACAATGGGATATCGGAGCGAATTGCTTGAGGTAAGGCAATGTTGGATGTCGATACCGTATTTATCGGTAAAAAGGAAATGCCGGCAGCGATGCTCGCCCCCTTCCATAAATTTACTTTCGATGTTGCTTCTACACCCAAACGATATTTGAAAAAACCGGAGGGATCATTAAGAAAAAACCGTGCTATAGGTTTGATGCCACTATCGATTCGCCGTGGGTAGTGTTTTTCTCTATCAGGTATGGGGGTATTTTCGGTGCTGATCTCGGCAATATGAAGAAATCGTTGAATACTCAAAGCGCCCTTATTGAAATAGTCAAAACTATTTTTTGTTGTTTTTAGATGTACCAAAGGAATACCATTTTGTTTTAAAACAATATGCACTTGCTCAACATCAGGGGGAAGTTTATCCGATATAAAAGTAACGATGGTTTTTAGCGCTTTAGGGGTAAAAAAATAGGCTTCATTCTCAACATCTACCCAAAACTCCGTCCCTTGTTGGCAAACTCCAATATTACGGAAACCATAAGCTTCTAATGCATACACGAGTCGTTCTTCAAAAAGAGACGAAGTACGCTCGGCAGCTTCGCGATAGGGGTGCTCATAAATGGGGATATAAGGATTGCTGATGTTGAAATTACAAGAAAATCCTATGCCAATCTGGTTTCCCCGTTGCCATGATATATCCAAAGTTGACCATGAAAATGGCTTCCAGCGCATCCCAATATTGAATTTCGATTTTGTCGGATTATTTATGAAGTAATCGCGGGCGTTGTGCCATTTCTGTTTGTCATATTCGATAGGACAATACTCCAACATCAGGGCAAAGTTATCAGAGGGAACGAATTGAATACCATAAAAGAAGTGCCCCTCCGATAACCAGCGCCCAGGATTTTTGAAAATATCAAAATTAGTATTTTCAAAACTGGAGAGCGACTTATCGCCGAGGTAGCCATCGGCAAAGCCTATTGTAAAATCAAATGGATAAATTTGCTTACTCGCCGTTATATACTGCGAGCCAAAAAGCCTTGTCCCGTGTATATCCATTAAACCAAGAGCAAGCGCTGGAAGGTATTTATTTTCGCTAAGGATTTGATATTTGATATCCACAGCTTTATCTTTGTAATCACCGTATCCAGACAATAGCGCCGGGTAGCCCTCTAGCTTTGTTATGCGGGCATTTATTTCCAACCCAGGTAAAGGAGTTAATGTTCCATAGTAGTACCAATATGGTCTGATATAGCTCGCACCTACCCGCCCCCCCTCATTCCTTATCACCCGCGCTGTGGGAATTTCCATCAACCCTGTGATGCCCATATTGCCAGGAAAAGTGAAAGGTTCGTTGTTGTCTGCCACATCCGCGGCAGCGACGGGGGGAAAAAAAATTCCATCAACCAGTACAACTGTTAGTAACAAAATTAAAGTTATAAGTAATTTCTTGTTATGCAAAAAAGATAATCTTTGGACGGATTCGCTCTTATCAAACACTAAAATAACTTAAAAGTAACAGCTGCGGTAACAGCGATTTGCATCAAGATTTGGGTAATATCTCTAATATCACGCAGCCATGCTATCTCATAGAATCTCTCTGGCACTACAATGGTATCACCAGGTTCCAAAACATTGCTGGTTCCTTCAAAACCAGCCAATTCCCAGCGCGAAAACAAGGAATTCCAGTTGATAAAGGAGCTACTGAATCGGTGAGCACTCCCATCAACCTTCATTATGTATATATTTTCTTGATCGGCATATTTGCTCAACCTACCAGCCATATTGATATAATCATCGACATTTTTATTTTTCCTAAACACATAGCTGCCGGGAGACATTACAGAGCCCACCACATGTATGACATCTTTACGCATCGGTATAAACAAATGATCACCATCTTCGAGGATAATGTCGAAATCAGTGTTTTTCAGGAGACGGGGTGGCGCTAACTGAATTTGCATTCGCCCGGTTGCTTTCATTTCCCGCAAAGATTTGATAAATTCTCTTTGCTGCTCCATTTCGGACTTACGTGCCTGTACAGCCTCCGCGGATATGGCAGTGCTGATTGCCCGTGAAGACTGGCGTATGAGGTCCTGCTCCAACCTTTTGATTATATTGTCGAGATTTTGCTGTTGGAATTCCTTAACGCTTTTTCTAACAAATACTGCACCGCGCAAATATGCCTCTTCCGTATATCCGCCCGCCCTTGCTAGTAACGATGATAAACGCTCTCCCTTCTTAATCGGATAAAATCCAGGAAAACGAAGTTCACCTTCCAAAGTGGCAAATAACTCTTCCCCCCAACCGGGGATACGCTTGATCAAAAGCCTGTCTTTCGGAGTAAGAGGGATATTGTGCAAGGGATCGCCAGTGAGAGCCTTCTCTAAATTGACAAGTTTTCTTGTGGTATATGATTCCAGTTTTTCATTGGTTAAAAATGAGGTAATTTCAGCATCGTAAAGATACGCAGACGGCAATAGATTGCCCGCCCTGAAAATCAAATCGCTAACCGTCATATTTTCCGTATATTGATATTCTCCCGGCTTGTTGATATCTCCCTCGATATAAACCTTTTTCTTCTCGACTATCGACCAAATACTATGAATAATCAAATGATCTTGATCTTCGACTAAGAGATTATGTTCAGGATCCTCGGCAAGGGCTTTGCCGACATTAAAGTATAGAGTTGAAAACTTCTTCTCCTGATCTACCCTCAATAACTCCCCGATATTGCTAGAAGCATTTGTGGTAAGGTTTCCTGCTAGCAGCAAGACATCTTTAATGCGTGCCTCTCGGCCAACCACATATGAGCCCGGTTTGCGCACTTCCCCTGCTACAAAGACTTTAGGTTTTTCTTGGAATGACCATATGTTGAAAATATAGATTTCATCGCCAGGATATAACAAAATGTCATGAGTTGAATTCTGGTTAGATAAAGCTTTCCCCAAATCAAAGGGGACCAACACTCTAGGCAGGTTTATGGATATATAGCGCATTACTAAAGCGTAATCCATATGGGTTTCTGGTTTTAAATTTTCTATGCTATTGATTACATCAGAAATCCTTATACCTTCAAAAAAGGCGTAACGTCCCGGACGTAAGACATTTCCCAAAAGAAAAATGGCATTGCTATCTTTCTTCGTAATAGGGAAAACTATGACTGTATCACCATTTTGAAGCAGGAAAGGGGCTTTTTCATTCTGAAGAACTTCCCAAGATGTGTCTAAAACTATGCGCTCTTTATTTTCATAATAGCGTTGCACCTGCACCTGCCCCCCAAAAGCCGAGGGTTTCAACCCGCCAGCCAATTTTAGAACCGCCTTTAAATCTTGCTCTTTCTTCAGTTCATAAATTGCTGGGGAACGCACTTCACCAACAACGGAAACGAGGGGACCAGGCGGGGGGATAAAAATAACATCACCAGCTTGTAAGCGCAGGTCCTTCGTCTTATCTCCTTGTAATATCAGTTCATAAACATCAAAGGTGGTTATTACCTTATCTTGTCTCTTCAATTGGATATTTCTAAACGAGCCACGGAGGGTTGGATAGACTATTTCTGGCCCCCCCGCATAAATCAAGGCATTTAACAATGTATCAAAACTACTTACCGTATAGACACCAGGACGTGCAGCAGCACCCAAAATAAAAACGGAGATGCTGCGCAAAGCACCCATGGTAACACTAGCTTCCACGCCAAACATTGCTTCCATTTTCTTGCGGATAAGCGTTTGCATTTCCCGGAATTTAAGCCCACCTACCTGCAAGGCTCCTAGCCTGGGGATATAGATCGAACCATCACGGTTGACTACCAGTGTGTGGCGCTCGTTTATTCTTCCCGAGAGCATCACCACAATGTTATCATCGGGACCAATAAGATAATCGGCGCTAACCGGGATATTGGATGGTGGTGCAAAGGTGTAAGCATGTCTAAATATTTGCTGCCCAAAAATTGGTAATTTTTTATCAGTTTCATTAGAAGTAAAGGAATATAAATAGTTACCCTTACCCTTATCCTTATCCTTATCCTTATCCTGCTCACTTACTTCTGTATTGGGAGTATTAGGATTATCAATGGAAGAATCGATATAATCTTGCACTTGGGGGATATTTTTATATTCATTAATTAGCTGCTGAACTGCCTCATTGCTTTCTATGCCAGGTGGTAAACTAACTGGGGGAGCATTACCTTTAGGCATTTCAATCCCTCCCATTTGCAAAGGAGACATGGATTTTCCATCTAGGGTTTGCTCTCCAATAATGGTTGTCTGCCCGAACATTGTTACAGGCAAAAAAGCAATAAAGGCTATGGTAGCGATTAATATGACTGATATGCTAACTAATCTATGCATACGGCTGGATTCCCCTCTAAAGGAAGATTTTGGAATTTTTATTTTCTTCATTATTTTTTTTTAAATAAATTAGTAATAAAAGTTATTATTGTTTTAATATCATTGCGAACACTGAGAAATTGTTGCAATTCGATAAATTTTTGCTCGTTTTTATTTTTAAATTCAGCCATGAATTCTACAATATAGGCGATTAACACCATTATAAAAAAAGTGCCAAAGACAGTAGCAGCAAGTATTTTTTTCATATTGGGAGAAAAGGGCTTTTCCGGCACATAGGGAGGTGCAAGCACTCGAAAACCATAATGTTTTTGAGACATAATGAAAGCTTGACGATCTATATACTTGGCTATTATTTCGGATAGTTTGATTCGCAAAAGTGGATCACTAGCAGTTCCCATTTGTTCCCCTAGGGTTTTTATCTGTGCAGAGAGTTCTATGAGTTCTTGCTGTCTTAAAAATTCTCCCAATTCGTCAAAGTAAATTGTCAACATTTCCATGGTTTGAACGGGATCTGGCGCTTTGAATGCCACTACTAAAAGATTTTGATTTTTATTTTTCGTTACCTCGAGCATTTTTTTTATCTTTAGATAACCATCATCAAGCGTTGGTGGTTCTTTGGTGTCCCATCGTTTATTTATAGCGTCCCATTTTTCTTTGAAAAGATTAGGCAATAAACCATATTTTTCTATGATGGCAACATTCAAAGCCCTACTTTCGAGTACCAGCTGCGTTTTTGACAATGCCTTTCCGGAAAAATCACCCTGCAGAAGACTACTCAAAGAAGAGTCATTAGGCTCGCTTGATTCAATAATGGCTTCCGAGCGATACAATGGAGTTGTTATTGAACAATAAAGGAAAGCGATAAGTACCGCCACAAGAACTGCAAAAAATATCATTAATTTTCGCTTAATTATAGGCATTATGAGATCAGCGAGATCAATTTCCCCCTCATAATGTTCTTGCCCTGTCGTATTTTCCTTCACCGCTATTTGTGCCTTTAATCTTTTATTTTTTATAATTATTTAATGCCGTTTGCCATAAGAAACGGCACAGTAAACAGATGTTTTACACTTTGTTCTCCTCGGGAAATGCCACTTATTAATCCGGCAATTAAACATGACAAAATTTACTATCTTTTAACACAGCTATATAAAAAAACTTTTCTTATCATTTCGAGCACAATGACAATTAGCATTACCTTCCCATTCCCTGAGCAAAGTCAGGCTG
>Ga0172371_10005151_pt1 | contig 19498 bp, 16 predicted proteins | sample Lak12m_FD_114543 | JGI IMG/M metagenome (GOLD analysis project Ga0172371, IMG submission 114543) | Freshwater microbial communities from Kabuno Bay, South-Kivu, Congo - kab_022012_12m | ecosystem: Environmental > Aquatic > Freshwater > Lake | place: Democratic Republic of the Congo: South-Kivu... | reverse complement strand
GCGGCAGAGCCCAAGTCGACGATGCCGGCAACCCGCGTGTCCAGAGTCGCGCCGCCGGCCAGGGTCAACGTCAGGTTCTCGCCGACGCCCACGCCGTTGTCCGTGGCGAAGGTGGTCCCGACCAGGATGTCGTCGCCCGTCAGCGCGGCGGACCCCTCGACCAGCTTGTCGGAGAGCTTATAGATACCGTTCAGGTCGGCGAAAGCTCCCCCCTTGAGCACCAGGGGCACACTGGCGCCGCCTTCGGTCACGAGCGCCGACACGGTGTGCTGGGGTGCCACCGCCGTGATCGCCGGGTCGTCCTCCAGGTTCTTCCGGTCGGACTCCGTAAAGGGCACCGTGCCCCCGACCTCCAGGGGCTCCAAGGTCACGTGGGAGCTGGACCCCACGGTGCGGTCGACCAACGACGCCTGCAGACTGGTAATCAAGGATCCCACGAACACCTGCACGGCGATACCGACGCCGATGCCGACGAGGATGAGGACGGACTGACCCTTACTCTTCAAGAGGAACCGCATGGCAATGCGCAAAGCGAGCATCCCCGTCACTCCCCGCCCGGGGCGGCGCCCACCGAGGCGCCGACCGCCAACTCGTCGAGGAGGGCCTGCAGGTCGGTGGGAACGGAGCGCTCCCATCCCTGGGTGTCGTGGACGAACGCCGCCCCTCCCACCAAGATGCGCACCTCGGGGAGGGCGCCTTCGAGCGCCGTGGCCGCGTGGCGGAGGGCCGCCCGGTGGAAGTGGGTGGAGGCGGAGAGACAGACCACGTCGGCGGAGACCGACCGCGCGCAGGCCACCATCTCGTCTGTGGGTGTCGAGGCCCCGACGTAGACGGTACGGAAGCCGTGCAGATCGAACCTATCGGCCAACATGCGCAGGCCGAGGTCGTGGGCCTCGTCGGGAGGGCAGAAGAAGGCCACCGTCACGGGGACCGGGGGAACCCCGGCCTTGCGGGCCAAGATCCGCGGGTACAGGGCCTCCACGGCGGAGCGGATGGCCTGCGTGGCCAGGTGCTCTTCCCACACGGCGGTCTGCCCGGTCTGCCAGGCCTTGCCCAGTGTCCTCAGGAAAGGCAGCAGCACTTCGTCGTAGAGTTGCTCCACACCGAGGCCGGCATCCACGGCCCGCAGCACTTCCAGGACGGCCGCCTCCCGCTCATGTGCGGCGAGCAGGGCCTGCAGCCTCGTCGCCAGGGCTGATGGCGTGTCCGGGGGGCCGAGGGCGCCTCCGGACACTCCCGGCACGGTCGGTCCGCTCATGCGGACCTCGACTCAAATCTATGGATTCCGCGTCCCTTAACGAACGCGTCGCCCAGGTTCACGAGAGTCTCCCTCCGGCTGATCGGCGCTACATGCAGACAAGCCGAGCCCTGCATGCTCACGAGGATAGCCGACCCGGGGCGCCGGTACCACTGCTCGGTCAGGCACAACTCTCAGCAACACCCGCTCACTTGAGACTAAAGGGCGGATACCGGTCGGTGACCAGAAGGCTCATGTAGGCCTGCACCCGCAGTGCCCATCTGCCCACCCCAACCACGTAGTCGAAGAGTCCCCGGGGATAGCGGCCGGTAAAGAGGATGGCGAACCAGGCGATGACGATGGCACAGAACGCGCCGATGGCAAGAAAGGCGAGCACGATGTAGTGGGGGATGGCGAGGAACCACTTCACCAACGGCAGCCAGCGGTTGAGGTCCTCCCGGACGTCGGGGTAGTCGATCTCGAGATGCACCGACTGCTCGTCAACGGTGGAGGGATACTGATCGCTGAGCAGAGCCAGGTAGGCGCCGACTCGGGCTCCGAACCGCGCAAACTCCCGGGCGAAGTCGAACCACCAGCGCGGATAGCGCTGCCGGAACAAGATCAAGAGCAGCGTGGCACCGAAGAGAGCGGCGGCGATCCCGCCCCCGGTACTGGTGGCCCGGGACACCACTTCGCCCGTCCTCGTCACCACCGTCACGGTCGAGGTGGAGGTCGCCGAGATCACCGACAACACGATCAGGATAGGGATGGCCGCAATGAGACGGAAGAACGAGGTGAAGCGGTCGAGTCTCTCGGGATAGTCGATATCTAGGCGGGCGGGGTATGACTCGGACTGGGTGGTCATGAGAATGCCTCCTTCGGACCTTCCGCCCGGGATGGCGGGACGTGTCAAGTCCTTCTACGAACCTTCCGCGGTCATTGTTTCACGGAGCCGCCCCAACGGCGGCGGCCTGGCAGACCTTCCCGGTGACCTGGGCTACCGCGTGGGCACGCCGCGAGACCCGGCCCGCCGGGGAGGTCACGTGCCCCCTGGAGCATCCCGACGCCTGGCGGGTATGTCAAGCTTTGGTCGCGCGGGGGGTGGTGCCGGACTTCCGGCCGCCCGACGTGGTCCGGCCCGCGCCGGTCGCCCTGTATACCACGCACCACGAGGTGAGCGAACCACATGAACCACCCGTAACCTTGACTCGGTTCGGGGTTTGTGAGAAGAAGAGGTCTTGGTTCCGGCAGTAAACGAGAGCGAGGAGCAACGATGACCGGCCCATCAGGAGCGCCATGCTAGAGGACCAACCGGCGCAGCAGAAAGAGCAGCCGCAGGAGTCCCACGACTTCCTCCGGGAGATGGTCCGGGAGGACCTGGCCTCCGGCCGCATCAACGGTGTGGTCACGCGATTCCCGCCGGAGCCCAACGGCTACCTCCACATCGGCCACGCCAAATCGATCTGCCTGAACTTCGGCATCGCCCGTCAGTTCGGCGGACAGTGCAACCTGCGCATGGACGATACGAACCCGACGAAGGAAGATGTCGAGTACGTCGACTCCATCGCGGCGGACGTGAAGTGGCTCATCGCAGGCTGGGCCGACCACTGTCTGGGTCTGAAGCCGGTCGGGCGGCCGGCGGAGAGGCTCAAGCTCAAGGGCCGCGAGGACTACTACCGTGCCCCGGTCATGCCGGCACAGCGTCGCGGTGAAGTGCTGGAGCCGTTCTACGCCTCAGACTACTTCGAGCCGCTCTACGAGTACGCGCTCGAGCTTGTCGGCAGGGGCAAGGCCTTCGTCTGCGACCATACTCCCGAAGAAGTGGACCAGATGCGCGGCGCACCCGACCGGCCGGGGCAGGAGAGTGCCCACCGGTACCGCCCGGTGGCGGAGAATCTCGACCTTTTCAAACGGATGCGCGCCGGCGAATTCCCGGACGGCGCCCGCACACTGCGCGCCAAGATCGACATGGGCTCGCCCAACCTCTGGCTGCGCGACCCGGTGCTCTACCGCATCCGTCACACTTCCCACCATCACACGGGCGACCAGTGGTGCATCTACCCGATGTACGACTTCGCGCACGGCCTGAGCGATTACATCGAGGGCATCACCCACAGTCTCTGTACGCTCGAGTTCGAGGTGCATCGGCCGCTGTATGAATGGATCCTCGAAGCCCTCGAGCTGCCCCGAACCCACCCCCGCCAGCGCGAGTTCGCGCGTCTCAACGTGACCTACACGGTCATGAGCAAGCGCAAGCTGTTGCGGCTGGTGCAGGAGGGGCACGTGCGCGGCTGGGATGACCCGCGTATGCCGACCATCTCGGGTATGCGGCGGCGCGGCTACCCGGCCGAGGCGATCCGCGGATTCTGCGAGCGTATCGGCGTGGCGAAGCGCGAGAACATGGTCGACCTTGCGCTCCTGGAGCACTTCGTGCGCGAGAACCTCAACCGCCACACGACGCGCGCCATGGCGGTGCTACGACCGCTCCGGGTGGTGATCGAGAACTACCCCGAGGGGCAGGTCGAGGAGATGGAGGCTGTCAACAACCCCGAGGACGCCGCGATGGGCACCCGACGGGTGCCGTTCTCCCGCGTCGTCTACATCGAGCAAGATGACTTCCGCGAGGTCCCGCCTCCGAAGTATCACCGCCTGAGCCCGGGAGTGGAGGTGAGGCTGCGCTACGCGTACCTCATAACCTGCACCGGCGTGGTCAAGGACCCTGAGAGCGGCGAGATCGTGGAAGTGCGGGCCCGTTACGATCCGGCCACGCGCGGCGGCGATACCCCCGATGGGCGCAAGGTCAAGTCCACGATCCACTGGGTGTCTGCCGCCCATGCGATCGAGGCCGAGGTGCGGCTCTATGAGACGCTCTTCGGGGTGGAGGTCCCCGAGGACGTACCCGAGGGAGAAGACTTCACTCAGAGTCTCAACCCGATGTCGCTGGAGACCCTGCAGGGCTGCAGGCTCGAGCCGTCGCTGTCCGCGGCGGTCCCGGGCTCACAGTATCAGTTTGAGCGACTCGGCTACTTTTGCACCGACCCCGAGGACTCCCACCCCGGCGTCCCCGTCTTCAACCGCACGGCCACGTTGAAGGACGCCTGGGCCAGGATCGAGAAGAAGCAGGGCCGGAGGTAGGCGCTTCGGCCGCGCGTCCGCCCGCGGGCTCCCACGGCCGAAGCGCCCGTCACATTCCGGTCGCGATGGTACACTTTGTCCGAACATTGCCCGGTGGTGTAATGGCAGCACGATTGGCTCTGGACCAGTTAGTCGAGGTTCGAATCCTCGCCGGGCAGCCACCTTCCCGCGTAGTATCGCCGCCCCTCGTACGCATGGCAGCGCCGCCTCGGCGGGCCGGCCGGGGAGTTCGACGGACGTCGGCGTACGCTGGGCGAGGGCGACATGGTCTTTGTCAGTACTCACTGCGGCGCATTTGCTAACTCGAGTCGACTTCAGGCGAACCTCGCGATGGGATCACCACCATGATCCTTGTGCCGCGCCCCGGTGCCGAGTCGATCTCCAGTTCGCCTCCCAGAGTCCGCGCGCGCTCGTTCATCCCGGTGAGGCCCAGCTTCTCCTGAGAGACGTAATCATCGACCCTCCCGGGCACGCTGAAACCGCAACCGTTGTCCGAGACGGAAAGGCACACCTGATCCGCCCGGAAGTCCATCTGCAGGTCGACCTTGGTCGCCCCGGAGTGCCTCCGGATGTTGCCCAGGGCCTCCTGTGCGATCCGGAATAGCAGGAGCTCTTCCTCGGACTTCAGTCGCCGGGTCTCGCCATCCACCCGCACCGTCGCCTGGATGCCGTTGTTTACCCACAGGTCGCTCGCCAGCGCTTCAACCGAAGCCACGAGCCCCAAATGGTCCAGCATCGGCGGCCGCAGGTCGTGGACGAACCGCCGTACACCTCTCATCGTTTCGGACAGCAGCTCTTGCAGTGCGGTGATGCGCTCTTGGGCGGCTGCCGGCAGTTGGTCCGAGAGGAGCGACAGGCTCTCGAGGCGCCGGGAGATCACGACCAGATTCTGCGTCGTTTCGTCGTGGAGCTCACGGGCGATGCGCTTACGCTCATCCTCTTGCGCGCGGGTGACCTGGCGGACGTAAAAGCGCGCGCTCTGGTAGAGCCGAGCATTCTGGACGGCGATACCCGTCTGGCGCCCCAGTTCCACGACCCCGGCGACCTCGGACTCTGCGAAGCGCCTGCCTACGTCGCGACTGAAGAGCGTCAGGGTGCCAAATACGCGGTCTCCGTAGACTATCGGCGCGCAGATCAAGCCCGTCAGTCCGGCGGCGGCGAATGCCGGAACAGCCCCGTCGTGCGATGGGTAGTCCTCGATGACAAGAGGGCGGCGGGTTCGCGTCACCTGCTGATTCACCGTCGTCTCTACCCGGATCGGGTCGACCGGGAGGTCCGACGGAAGTCCGAAGGCGCAGAAGCCCCGGCCGTACTCCCGATCATCCAGCGCGATCCGGCCCCCGTCCGCACCGACCAGTTCCAGCGCGCTGCCAAGTGCGATGGGCATTATCTCGTCGAGCTCGGATTCCGACAGGATCCGTGCCGCCGATTCGTTGAGAAGTGTCTGGATCCGAAGCCTCCGGTCCGATTCTCCACGGAGGCGCGCATTATCCAGAACTACCCCGAGGTAGTTCGCGAACGTCGTAACGAGGTCGACCTCCAGGGGCCGGAGCTCCCGACTCCCGCGCGCACCCAGGGCCAGGACCCCCTGGGCTGAACCGTTCGAGCGGAGGGACGCCAGCACTCCCATCCGAATCCCCTGACTACCCAGGGCCGGGAATACAAGCGAGAGGTCATGGAGGATCAGTGGGCTCGGGGAACGGAGCACCTTGTACAACAGATCGCCCCCCGCGTGCCCGCGACGGAGGGAGCCGGCCGCCGTCTCTGAGACGCCCCGGTGCGCCCGGAGGACAAGGTCTCCCGAGTGGCTGCCGACCAGGAAGACCAGGCCCATCTCGAAACCGACTGCTTCAACGGTCTTGTCGAGTTCGACGGTCAGGACCTGCTCGATCTCCAATCCCGGCTCCATGCGTCACACTGCTTCATCGGCGGCCGACGCGGGGGGAGTCGTGCCGTCCAGAGTGAACCATCCCCTCCGTAGACCGCAGACCACCGCCTCGGTCCTGGAGCCCACACCCAACTTGCCGAAGACATTGCTCAGGTGCACCTGCACGGTGCGCGTGCTGATGCAGAGCGAGTTGGCGATCTCGCGGTTCGTCATCCCCTGGGCCGCCAGTTTGAGCACTTCCAGTTCACGCTTGGTGACGCGGTCCAGCAACGGGTCGTCTTGAGTCGCCGGGCCACGTGTCTCGGAGCGGCTGACGAAATGATCCATAACCTTGCGCGCCACAACCGGGTGCAGCACGGACTCTCCGGAGTACACGGCTCGCACGGACTGTACAAGATCGTGCATCCTGATGTCCTTCAAGAGGTACCCAGCCGCCCCGGCCTCGAGGAGGGCGAAAATATACTGGTCGTTGTCGTAGGCGGTGAGCACCAACACAGCGATCGCCGGATGGAGAGCCTTGATCCGTTTGGTCGCATCGATCCCGTTGAGCTTGGGGATGGCGATATCCATGATGATAACGTCCGGTCGATGCTTGGTGGCCAGCTCCACGGCCTCGATGCCGTCCCCGGCTTCTGCGACGACCTCCAGGTCGGGCTCCTGCTCCAGGAGATCCTTCGTGCCCTCGCGGACCAGCACGTGGTCCTCGACCAACATCACTCGGATCTTGTCCATGACCTCTGCCCACCTCTCTGTTTCCGTTATAGCACCACTCGATGATCCGCGATAGCGGGCCTCTCGTATCGCTACAGCCGCCCAGCGCTGCGCGCGCGACCGAGGACGACGTATCGCGCCTCCCAGTGCGCTTCGGCCGCCGGGACCTCGTTTTTCAGCAGCCTTCCTAGGCATATCGGCGTACTCATCACAATATGCATCTACGTCATTCTGTCGAGCCGTATACACCCGAAAGGCGTAGAGGCTCTCTACACAAACAGGCATATCGACCGATATCAAATAGTTGAATTCAGATGTATACCTATAGTAGATGCAGAGCGAGCGCGAAGCGCCCCCCGCGAAAGAGAGAGGAGAGGCGGTCATGCGACCCTCGACTGACATTCAGAGCGTAACACCGACGGTGATCACTGACATCCCGACAAAGCCGGGGACTCTCGTCCGTCCCACGACGACGGCACCGACGATGACGCCAAGAGAGATCCGCACTGCTCGCCGGGCCGCCAAGACGAAAGCGACGGTCACGGCGAAGACAGAGCGAACGGAGATACTGGCGGTTCTCACACGGGCGGCGGGCGACCCCGGTTACATCGCGCAGCTGACCTATGACCCTTCCGGCGCCCTTCAGGACTACGACCTCACCCAGCCGGCACGAGCTGCTATCGCCAGCGGCGACATACGCTGGATCGAAGGCCGGGTCGGAAGGCTCGACGCGCACGCGCGCACATGGCTGGATTGCCGTCTGCAGCAGGAGATCTGGTGAACACGGGCGCACCGAGAAGCACCCGCACCAGTCCGGGCGGCGCGGGCCACCCGGACTCCGGCCGACGCCCTATCGCAGGCGCACCGATCCGGGCCGACGAAGACATGCCGATCGCCAGACGACGCGACCGTTTTGAGCGAAAGCCCGAAGACCTCATCGCCATGCTACTTACCATACAGAGGGGTCTCGGCTACCTTCCCGAGAACGCGTTACTCGAGGTGGCCCGCCTGACGAAACTGCCTCCGGCCACCGTGTACGGGGTGGCCACGTTCTACGAGCAGTTCCGTCTGACTCCGAGTGGCCGGCACAGGGTCAAGGTGTGTAGAGGAACAGCCTGTCACGTGCGCGGCGGGGAGCGGATCCTGAACGAGGTACAGGCCGCGTTCAACGTCAAACCCGGCGCTACTACCGACGACGGCTTGTTCACGCTCGAAACGGTGGCGTGCTTCGGCTCCTGCGCCTTAGCGCCTGTGGTGGTCGTGGATGAGACCGTCAAGGGCCGCATGACCCCCCCTCGGACACGCGATGCCCTGGAGAAACTCGAAGAAGCGACAGAGCCTGATGATGCAGAGGGTCATGCCGCAAGAGCGTGAACGAGGCCCCCATGGATTTCCCGACGCTGAGACGCAGAGCCAGGCACGAATGGGATCTCTTGGAGAGCCTTCCACAGCCCCTCGTCCAGATAGGCATGGGTACCTGCGGCAAGGCGGCGGGGGCCGACGAGGTGCTCGCCCGCGTCCGGAAGACTCTCGAGCGACTGGCTCCGCATGCCCGCATCCTCCCGGTGGGCTGCGTCGGCCTCTGCTACCTGGAACCCCTGATGGCGATCCGCAAGGCCGCCGGGCGTCCCTTCGTGTACTACGGCGACCTGACTCCCGAACGGGCTGAGGAGATCCTAACAAGCTACCTCGTCGACGATGACCCGAAGCCGGCGTGGGCGGCGTGCACCCTGGGCGGCGACTCCATCGACGGCGTCCCGGGCCTGTGGGACCTTCCTATGATGAGGCCTCAGATCCGGATCGCCCTGCGCAACTGCGGTCTCATCGACCCCGAGCGGATCGAGCACTACATCGCGCGCGGCGGCTACGCGGGACTCGAGCGCGCATTGCGGATGAGACCAGAGGACGTGATCGAGGAGGTCAAGGCCTCCGGCCTGCGGGGGCGTGGCGGCGCCGGTTTCCCGACAGGGGTCAAGTGGGATATCGCCCGCAAAGAGGCAGGGTCGACCAAGTTCATGGTCTGCAACGCCGATGAAGGTGACCCAGGAGCCTTCATGGACCGCTCGCTTCTCGAGGGTGACCCCCATTCGGTGCTCGAAGGGATGCTCATCGCCGCTTACGCCATCGGAGCGGAGAAAGGCTATTTGTACGTCCGGGCAGAGTATCCGCTGGCGGTTCGGCGGCTCAGGAAGGCCCTCGCGCAGGCGCTGGAGTTCGGCCTGTTGGGCCGCGACATCCTGGGAAGTGGGTTCGACTTTGACATCCGGATCCGTGAGGGTGCCGGCGCCTTCGTCTGCGGGGAGGAGACCGCCCTGATCGCCTCTATCCAGGGAGGCCGGGGCGCGCCGCGGGCGCGGCCGCCATACCCGGCGCAGTCGGGCCTCCGGGGCCGACCAACCAACATCAACAACGTGGAGACCCTAGCCAACGTATCGGCGATCCTCGAGCGAGGAGCCGCGTGGTTCGCAGGGTACGGCACCGAGAAGAGCCGCGGGACCAAGACGTTCTCCCTCGCGGGCAACGTGAAACGCACCGGCCTCATCGAAGTCCCCATGGGCATCACGCTGGGCGAGATCGTATACCAGGTCGGTGGCGGAGCGTCCGGCGGGAGGGAGATCAAGGCCGTCCAGACCGGCGGACCTTCGGGCGGATGCATCCCGATCAGCCTACGGGATCTGCCGGTGGACTACGAATCGCTGGCTCAGGTCGGCTCTATCATGGGTTCGGGCGGACTGGTGATCATGGATCAGAACACCTGCATGGTCGACATGGCCCGCTATTTCCTCGCGTTCACCCAGTCGGAGTCCTGCGGCAAGTGCCTCCCGTGCCGTCTGGGCACCAGGAGCATGCTCGACACCCTGGAGGCGATCTGCGCGGGTTTGGGCCGGGTCGAGGATCTGGCCATCCTGAACGACCTGAGCGAGGCCGTGAAGAAGGGATCCCTGTGCGGGCTGGGCCAGAACGCCCCGAATCCGGTGCTCTCCACGCTCGCCCGATTCGGCGGCGAGTACGAAGCCCACATCCGGGAGAAGCGGTGTCCGGCCGCCGTCTGTAAGCCGCTCATGATCTCGCCCTGCCAGCACACATGCCCGGTGGGCGTGAACGTGCCCAAGTACATAGCTGCCGTAGCCGAGGGCGACTACCAGGCCGCCATCGACGTCATCCGTGAGCGGAACCCCTTCCCCTCGGTCTGCGGTCGTATCTGCCATCATCCGTGCGAACGACGCTGTCGCCGCGGCGAACTCGATGAGCCTGTATCCATACGCTCGCTCAAGCGTTTCGCCGCCGACTGGTACTTCGAGAACGACCTCCCGGCCCCCACGCCGTTTCTGCAGACACAAGGCAAGCGCGTGGCCGTGGTGGGAGCCGGGCCCGGCGGCCTTGCCTGCGCGTACTTCCTGGCTCAGGAAGGTTACCCGGTGACCGTGTTCGAGGCACTCCCGGTAGCCGGCGGCATGTTGGCCGTCGCACTCCCGGAGTTCCGGTTGCCGCGAGCAGTCATCGAGCGGGAAGTCGACTACCTGGTGAAGTGTGGCATAGCGATCGAGTACAATGCGCCCATCGACGAGAACCACACCGTGGACGATCTATTGGGCGAAGGCTTTGAAGCGGTGTTCATCGCCGCCGGAGCGCAGCACAGCCGACCGATCGGCGTCCCGGGTGAACTCGAGAAACTCGACGGCTTGCACTACGGGCTGCGCTTTCTGCAGGAAGTCAGGCTCGGCCGCCAGGTGCGCGTGGGGAGCCATGTGGCGGTCATTGGGGGCGGAAACGTAGCACTCGATTCGGCCCGTACCGCCCTTCGCCTGGGGGCGGAAGAGGTAAGGATCCTCTACCGGCGCTCACGGGAAGAGATGCCGGTCACCATCGTGGAGTACGACCAGGCCCGTGAAGAAGGCATCGAGGTCGAGTTCCTCGTCGGTCCCACCCGAGTCGTGAGCGCGGACGGGAAGGTCGAGGGCCTCGCATGCGTGCGGATGACCCTGGGTGAGCCCGACGAGACCGGTCGGCGCAGGCCGGTTCCTCTCGCCCACTCCGAGTTCTTCGTCGAAGCCGACACCGTCATCGCCGCCGTCGGTCAGACGCCAGACCTGGCCTTCTTCCGACACGCCGGCACCTTGCAGGCCCAGCGGGAGACTCTGGCGGTAGACGCGAACTCGCTCTCGACGACCGTCCCGGGGGTGTTCGCGGGAGGTGACTGCGTCACCGGACCGGGGATGGTCATCGACGCGATCGCCGCCGGCCGGAGGGCGGCGATGGCCATCCAGAAGTACCTCACGGGCGACTGCTCCCCGGTGGAGATGTACGATCGGCGCACGGTCCCGGCCGAGGCGATAGGGGGGCCGGAGCTTGACGAGAGTGAAGTGCTTCAGCCCCGTGTCGACGTGGCCACCTTGGACGCTCCCCTGCGCAAGATGTGCTTCGACGAGGTCGAGTTCAACTATTCAGAAGCGGATGCCAAGCGGGAGGCGAAGCGTTGCCTGAGGTGCGACCTCGAATAGATAGCCGCCTTGTGGCCATAGCCCACGTCGCGGGCACGCGAGGAGGAACGTCGTGAACCAGGTCACTCTTACCATCGACGGTCAAGCGATCAAAGTCCCTGAAGGGTCTACCGTTCTCGACGCGATCAAGGCGGCCGACATCTACGTGCCCACCCTGTGTCACGACCCTGAGCTCAGGGCGTACGGTGCATGCCGGCTCTGCATCGTCCAGATAGAGGGGCTCCGCGGACTCCCCACCTCGTGCACCACGCCGGCCCAGGAGGGGATGGTGGTTCGGACCGAGACCGATGAGATCGAGCGGGTGCGCAAGACCATAGTAGAGCTGGCCATCGCCGATCACCCCGAGGACTGTCTGGTGTGCAGCAAGAGCGAGGACTGCCGGCTGCTCCATGTAGCCCGATACCTGGGCGTGGAGAGAGACTCCGTCGAACGGCTCCGGCGCGCCAGGCCTCCCCGCGAGCAGGATACCTCCAACCCCGCGTTCACCTACGACCCCAACAAGTGCATCCTGTGCGGGATATGCGTGCGCGTCTGTCACGACCTCCAAGGCGTGGGGGCCATCGACTTCGCCTTCCGCAGTTCGCAGACGCGCATTGTGTCGTTCGGGGCCAGACCCCTGTCGGAGTCCACCTGTCAAACTTGCGGCGAGTGCGTGGAACGCTGCCCCACGGGTGCCCTCATGCCCAAGTTCGCCGTGATGCCCCAGCGAGAAGTGCGAACCATCTGTCCATATTGCGGCGTGGGCTGCTCTATCCTATTGGGCGTGCGCGGCCGGGAGATCGTGCGCGTGAGGGGAGCCAAGAACGGCACGGTCAACGAAGGCGCGCTCTGCGTCAAGGGTCGCTTCGGCTTCGACTTCGTCACCCACCCCGACCGACTTACCCGACCGCTGATACGGCTGGAGGATATGCCAAAGGACGTGCCGCTCGAGGACCCCCGGGCCGCCTTCAGAGAAGCCACATGGGACGAGGCACTCGATCGTGTCGCCGATAGACTTCGGCAGGCCCGCAGTCGTTCGGGCCCCGACAGCATCGGCGTGCTCAGCTCGGCCAAGTGCACCAACGAGGACAACTACATCATCCAGAAGTTCGCCCGGGCTGCCCTGGGCACGAACAACGTCGACCACTGCGCCCGCCTGTGCCACTCGTCGACCATGATGGCAGCGCTGGCCGCCTTCGGCGACGGGGCCATGAGCGGCTCTATCTCGGACATCGACCACGCCGATCTGCTGTTCGTGATCGGCTCCAACACCACCGAGTGCCACCCCGTCATCGGGCGAAGGATCAAACAGGCCGTCCACTATGGGGGCGCCCGGCTCATGGTGGCCGACCCCCGCGCCATCGAGCTGAGCGATCTCGCCGAGATCCACCTCGATCACTGGCCGGGGACCGACGTGGCCCTTCTCAACGGCCTGATGCGGCAACTCGTCAAGAACGGCACCTGGGACAGAGCCTTCGTGGAGAGCCGATGCGAGGATTTCGAACCCTTCTTGGAATCGCTGCAGCCGTACACGCTGGAGGTGGTGGAGAGGATCACCGGTGTTCCTGAAGATACCCTCCGCCGCGCCGCCGAGCTCTTTGGGAGCGCACGGGCGGCCATGATCCTCTATGGCATGGGGATCACCCAGCACACCACGGGCACCGACAACGTCAAGGCCATCGCCAACCTGCTGATGCTGACGGGCAACCTTGGACGGGAGGGCGCGGGTTTCGCGCCCCTGCGGGGACAAAACAACGTTCAGGGGGCGTGCGACATGGGCGCGCTCCCCAGCATGTACCCGGGATACCAGAAGGTGAGCGATCCCGACGTGAGAGCCACGTTCCAGGAGGCTTGGGACAGACCTCTCAACAAAGAGCCCGGACTGCCCCTCACCGATATGATCGCAGCCGCCCACGAGGGACGACTGACGACGATGTACATAATCGGAGAGAACCCGATGATGAGCGAGCCGGACCTCCAACATGCCAGGCAGGCCGTCGCCGGGCTCGACTTCTTGGTGGTGCAAGACCTCTTCCTCACGGAGACGGCGGAGATGGCCGACGTGGTGCTCCCGGCGATCAGCTTCGCGGAGAAGGACGGCACATTTACGAACACGGAGCGGCGGGTGCAGCTACTGCGCAGAGCGCTGGAGCCCCCAGGAGAGGCGAGGGGTGACTGGGAGATAGTGACTGCCCTCTCAGCCCGTGTCGGGTACCCAATGGACTATGCCGAGAGCGCGGATATCATGGACGAGGTCGCAAGGCTCACGCCGATCTACGGAGGTATCTCCCACCACCGTCTCGAGGAGGGTGCCGGCATCCAATGGCCTTGCTGGGACCTGGGGCACGCAGGCACGCCGACGCTTCACCGCGCCGGCTTCACGAGGGGCCGCGGCAAATTCCACGTCGTCCACGATCATTCGCCCGCCGAGCTGCCCGGCGTTGAGTACCCGCTGCTCCTCACGACGGGCCGTGTGTTGGAGCATTGGCACGGAGGCAGCATGACGCACCGGTCCCGCGTCCTGCAGAGCCTGGAGCCCGCAAGCTACGTCGAGATGAACCCGAGCGACGCCGAAGATCTCGGGATCGCGGATGGGGACCTCGTCACGCTGCAGTCCCCGCGCGGCAGCGTCGAGACTCGGGCGCGGAAGGCGCCGCAGGTGCCGCAGGGAGTAGCGTTCATGAGTTTCCATTGGGCTGATGCCCCAGCCAACGTGCTCACCGGGCGGGCGGTGGACCCCCTGGCAAGGATCCCCGAATACAAGATCTGCTCGATCCGAGCCGTGCCGAGCGGCGGATCCGAGGCTGAGGAAGTTGACGCGGTCGCGCGGGGCGCTTCATCGACGGCTACATCGCCGGATACCTGATCAGCCGGGCTACAACATCTTGAGTCGGGGGCCGGCACGGTCTACCGTACGGCAGAACATCGAGAGGTCGTGCGCAACGCGCTTGGGCTCTTCCCAATACAGTGTGTGTCCGGCACCCTCATACACCACCAGTCGCGAGCCCATGACCGCAGTCAGAAGCGCGTCCTGATCGCTCTGGGTGAAGGCATCCTGGTCACCCCACAGCATGAGGGTGGGAATCGCGATCTTGTGGAGATCAGCGGAGTGGTCGTCCACAAGGAATCCCTCGGTCATCTCTATCCAAATCCGTGCCGGCACCTTTAGACTCTCCTGCACCATGGCGTCGAAGAATGGCTGCGGCACAGGCTGCGCCAAGGTGCTGTGCTGGAACGCGCGCACGAAATCCGGATCGATCGGATCGGTGAGTTTCGATATGGTCGAGTCATACCACTCCCGCACGGCCGGCTTGTCACGCAGGCTCACCGGTGAGCCCAAGAGCGCGAGTCCCAGGGCGCGCTCGGGATGATCCATGGCAAAGCGTTGGGCGACGAGCCCGCCGGAAGAGGCCCCCACAAGAACCGCCTCCTTCACCCCAAGGGCATCCATGAAGGCACCCAGGTCCCCGGCGAAATCAGATTCACGGTAGCCCGCCGCGGGCCGACTCGCGTCCCCGTGACCACGTTGGGTAACCGCGAGGGCCCGGATGGACGTGGGCAGGTGGGACAACACCAGCTCGAAGGTGCGCCAGGAATCCGAGAAGCCGTGCAAAAGCACCACAGGGACCCCGGAGGGCTCGCCCTGCTCCACATAGGGGAGTCTCACCCCATTCGCGAGTTGCACGGACTTGACGACAGCTACCACTACCATACCCCTTCCGAAGAGTGACGCCGACGATGCTCGACTGCCTCGCTGTGGTCGACGCGCGGATCGCGCGTTTCTGGGAGGTCGTATCCGCCCTTGGACGGCGCCGCTGGCAGGCTGCTGAACTATGACTTCTCGCGGCGGAGGTGCGCTGGGAACGCGCCAGACAAGGACGCAGAAAGCGCGAATAGCAGCGCTATGTGCGCGACCGAGGACGACGCATCGCGCCTCCCAGTGCGCTTCGGCCGCCGGTACCTCGTCTTTCAGCAGCCTCCTAGGCGGTGGTGCCCGCCGCCGCGTCGGGTTGGAGCAGACCGAACACCGATCCGGAGGGATCGGTCGCGTAGGCCTGCCACCCGACGCCGGGTATGGGTGCCTTCGGCGTGAGCCTCCTGCCTCCGGCCCGTTCGATCTGCTCGAGGGTCTGATCCAGGTCGGGCACCTCCACAGTCACGACCACCCGCTGGTCGCCGGTGACACCAGGAGGTGAAATGGCGCCATCGATACCCGGAATCTTTCGCGGTCCCGTACCCACCAGCCAGTACTCGAACGGCCCACCCCAGGTCTGGATCTCCCATCCGAAGACGTCGCGATAGAACCTCACCGCCTCGGCTGTGTTCTCGGCGAAAAGCTCGAAGTGCACGACTCTGCCCATGGCCTGCCTCCCGTCGGGGTCGAGCGCTGGACCTCGATTCTACGCCCCTGTTACTCCGCTCTCAACCGCCTCGGACTTCGTCAAGGTCGTCCGGGACCACGTGGGCGCGGATATCCCCGTCGAGACGTTTCCAGACCTGGCGAACGACGCGGCCATCGTCTCCCGCCACGCCGGCGCCCTACTCATGAGCAGGCGGCCCCGAGGGTGAGCGTGGGGCGCCCGGCGCTTTCGGATCGAGGACTCGTGCGAGACCGACGAGGATAGCGGCGGTGGCTCCCCAGATGCGGCGGCCGGGGTAGGGCAGCACATAGTAGGCATGGAACTCGCCCTCCCGTGCGATGCTGCCGCGCTGATGGTTCGCCGGATCAAGCACGAAACTCAGCGGCACTTCGAAGACATCAGCCACTTCACGCGGATCGAGTACGAACTCGACCGGCGGCTCGATCCAGCCTACGAATGGAAACACACGGAAGCCCGTGACGGTCTCGAATGCAGGGAGACAGCCCAAGAGTTCCACCTTGTCCGGAGCCAAGCCGATCTCCTCGAACGCCTCGCGGAGGGCCGCTGCCGCCGGCCCATCGTCTCCCGCCTCTATCCGGCCTCCGGGCAGGCTGATCTCAGCCGCGTGGTCCTTCAGGTGCGCGGCCCGTTCGGTCAGAATGACATGCGGGCCCCTGGGGTGCGCAAGCAGCCCTACGAGCACGGCCGCCGGTATGCCCGACGGCGGTGGCGGACCCGTCGTTCTCCGCTCGGCCGGCACACACGTCACCTGTAGTCGAGCACGCACCTCCTCGCGGTTCATCAGCCGTCTCCCAGATCAATGGCCCAGATCTACCCTAAAACGACGTGCGATCGACTACCATCATCCGTCAGCGCGCCGAGCCATCGCACGCAGTTCAGTGGCACGTCTGTCAACAACCCCGGAGCCATGGCCAGGACAGTCTACGGCCGCCGGGGCGCTACTTAAGCTGTCCGCGGATCTCCCCTTTCGGGTGAGCGCTCGTCCCCACATTGAGATACACGGAGCCGGCCTTCGCGAGGGCCTCCAGATCCGCGACCGACTTGCCCTTGAGCGGGCCCTCCAGCTTGGCGGCCGTGAAAGAGCCCTGGGTGAGAGTGCCACTGAAAACGCCACTCTTGGTGGGGCCGGCGTAGATGGTGAGGAGCAGGGCACCGGTGGTGCCGGCTTTGCCGGCGCGTAGACGTGCAATGGTCGCGTTGGTGATTTCACGTACCTTGAGGACATAGTGCACCGACGAGTCCTCCGGGGTCACGGTGAGGGTGAACGTACCACTCGCAGGCGTGGAGAGAGCAGGGACTTGGTCTCCGCCCGAGAGTTGCGCGGTGTAGGTACGGGCGATGGTCGTCTGGGTCGATGCAGTCGAAGCGGTCGCGGCGGCCTTGGTGGTTGTGCTTGTCGTCGAAGAGGAGGACGGCGGCGCCGGCGTGGAGTTAGAGCCGACCCTTTTGTCACCCCCGGGCAAAATGAGGGCCCACGCAATCACGGCAGCGGCTACGACAATGATGACGACAGCCCAGAGCACGCGACGCCGTCCCGCCTGCGAACGCCGACGCCGGCCGTTCCCCGAACCAGGGGTTATATAGGGGGGAAGTTTCGTCTTCACAAGTCCGGAGGAGCAATCGAGAGACTACGATCGACTTCACGCTTATCTTCTGCGCCTTCTGTCTACCTCCTTGCGTTTGGTCGGTGCGCGTTCTGCTCGAGCCCGGGGATCACGACGGACAGACGTACAGCCTGACCGGCCCCGAGGCTCTGACTCTTGGGCGTGTTGCCGAGCTGCTGTCGTCACATCTGAGCAAGACCGTCACCTATCATCCCCAGACCATTGAGGAGGCATATGCCTCTCGAGCGGACTACGGCGCGCCTCAGTGGCAGCTGGATGCATGGGTAAGCACGTACACGGCCATCGCGGCGGGGGAGCTGGAGGAGGTCACCGACGATATACCTCGGCTCACCGGACACCCGGCGATGTCGCTGGAGCAGCTTCTTGGAAGTGGGCCATGGAACCGGCAGTAGCGATCGAGGGGCTGCACAAGTCGTCGCCCACGTGCCCCGGATGCCGGGCGGCTACCTCACCGTTCTGTCGCTACCGTGGCCGGCAGTCATCGCCGCCGGTCTCATCGCGGTCGGACTGAGCGCATTCCGACGACGCGACATGGGCTGAGTCCCGGCCCCAGCCCCCGCCGCCGGGCGTCTCGATGGTCACCACGTCGCCAGCGGCGAGGCGCGTCTCACTCTTCCCGGGCACTATGTCGCCGTTGATCGTGCACCGACCCGGCAACCCGGGCGCGCCTCCCGCACGGCCCGGCGGTCCGGTGAGTTGCCGCTCCGCGAGCAGACTGAGCGTGGCGTCCGCCATGAGCCGGATCTCGCGAACGAGGCCCTCCCCTCCCTTGTGGACACCTTCGCCCCCCGCGCCCTCTCGAAGCTCATATCGCAGCACGCGCAACGGGAAGTCGCGCTCCAATGCCTCGACGGGCGTGTTCAACGTGTTGGTCATGGCGGAGTGCACCGCGTCCGTGCTGGGGCCCTCCGCCGCGGCCCCGCCGCCGCCACCGAGGGTCTCGTGGTAGCTGAACGCCTCGCTGCCGAGCACGATGTTGTTCGTGGTTCCCTGGCTGCATGCCGTCAGGCGCAAGGGATCACCGAGGGCGGCGAGGATGGCGTCCACCACCCGCTGAGACGTCTCGACATTCCCGCCGGCGACCGCCCGGGGAGGCCGGGAGTCCACGACCGACCCCGGCCGAGTGACCACGTCGACCAGCTCCGTGCACCCCTGACCCCTCCCCGGCAGATTCAAGAAGAACCAGCCGAGAAGCCTACGTCATGGAAGGTGGGTCAGTTTCAAATCGGCGCTAATGGGTCAGTTTCACACCGGCAGCGACAGCCGCCAGCGCGAGGACGCAGAAGAACTACCACGGGCCCACGTTTCCCGGGGCATTGGGCAATAAGATCCCTATGCTGATGATGGCAAGCACCGCCGCCGCATGCAGCACGGTGAGATCGATGCGGTAGGCACGCAACATCGTCCACAGGACGAGCACCTGGACGACGGTCGTCAGCGTTGCGACCAAAGCGGCGAGAGCGATCGCGCGCAGATCTCTGAGGACCCGCAGGCCGGCTACGAGATCAAGCCCACTTCCCGTGCTCTCCGCCCGATGCGTCCCCCCGGATTCCACGCGGATATCCGATCGGCAAACGACTCACCCCGTAGGGCCACCGGGACGGTTATCACGATCGCCGTGCCTACAGCGATCTCGAGGATCACCCGCGCAATATGTATCGACATCGGGCAGGTGGAGGTGCCGGATCGCCACCCATGCGAGAACGGCCAGAGCCAAACCGTCTGAGACTCGTTCTACGAATTCCGTGGAGAGGACGGTGGCAAGTCCGCGCCCTGTTCGCCGGGCGACGATCAGGCCCCAGACGACCTCGCCGGTGCTCAGCGGCAGCACCTCTTTGAACAAGATGCCTAGGTAGGTGGCCTGGAGCACCGTCGCATACGGAGGATGGTTGGGACGGAGAAGATAGCGCCAGCAGAGGGCGGTGGACCCCGGATCCTGGACAGGTGTGTTAGGTTGAACCGGCCATCACATCTGGAGGGAACACATGGCCAAGCGCAACAACTACAGCCCCTCGTTCAAAGCGAAGGTGGCTCTGGAG